>Ga0214542_1000465_pt1 | contig 73042 bp, 26 predicted proteins | sample CNSS1metaG_FD_160096 | JGI IMG/M metagenome (GOLD analysis project Ga0214542, IMG submission 160096) | Root nodule microbial communities from cowpea collected in UCLA plant growth center, Los Angeles, California, USA - CNSS1 | ecosystem: Host-associated > Plants > Roots > Nodule | place: USA...
TTTATTTTCAATAGAAGAAGAAGGCATCCTATTGATTAGAAAACAAGCAGTGAGGACTGCATCTCCCCAATGATGAACAGGAACATTAGTATTCAACATTAGAGAGCGTGCAGTTTCGATAAGGTGTTTATTCTTTCTTTCAACTATGCCATTTTGTTGTGGAGTGTGAGGACATGTTGACTGATGTAAAATTCCATGGGAAGATAAAAATGAGGAAAACGCAGTAGAAAAATATTCGTTAGCATTATCACTTCTGAGAATTTTAATTGTCTTTCCAAATTGGTTCTTAATTTCATTAAAGGAACGAGTCAATTGACTCAAGGAGATTAAATTGTAAGGACAATGAGGATTGTACAAAACAGAGTTTAAATTTAGTGAAGGAGATAAAGAAATTTTGCCAATTCCTTGAGATGCCACTTTGGATCCACTTGCAACAGTAATAAAATGAGGAATTTTGGGAGAGGAAATGGAGGAAAATGTTACCAGAGACATGATCGGAGGCACCTGAATCAAGAATCCATGGACTAAAACCTTCCACAAATTGAGAAATGCATGCAGTTGACATTGAAGAGGATGGGCCAGGATTGTTGGATTTCTCAGATTTGTACCTCAAAAATTCTTAGTACTCTTCATCAGAAAAGCTAGATTTTGAATGATCAGACTTGGACACATGAGCAGCTTTATCAGGAAAACCATGTAAGGAATAACACTTGTCTTGGGTATGGCCCATTCTATTACAATATGAGCATTGAGGACGCCCACTTCGACCACCACGTCCTCCACAGTTGCTCCGACCTCCTCCTCTTCCTCGTGGTGCTACCATTGCTGATGTTTCAAAAACATCAGTTGAACTTTCATCTTTGACCAATGTAGGTACACGAAGAAGTCTAGTAACTAAGTTGTCCATTGAAGGAATTTGATCACCAGCTAAAACTTGATCACGCACATGATCAAAAGTCGAGTGCAAGCTCCTCAAAATTAAGACCATGTAAAACTTATCAAGTTTTTTGTTGATATCGTCTAATGAATCAGCCACAAAAAAATTCTTCAATTCTTCTACTGCAGCCCTAGCCTTTCCTATATGAGAAACCATATCATGATTGATTTGCTTGAGTGAGGCTACTCTTTGAGTTGCATCAAAGAGGCGTTGAATGTCGTTAGCAAAAATGTCTTGTGCCCTTTTCCAAAAAGAGAAGCATGTCTTGTAAGGTCTCAAAATGTCTAAGACCCCTTGCTCAACCGATTGCCATAAAACAGCACACAACTAAAAATCCAATTTCTGCCACTTAGGTTTCTCTTCCTCTGAAATAGTAGAGACCTCTTTTTCAAGATGATCATGATAACCTTGACCAAGAAACCACAACTCCACCGAAGCTGACCATGAGGAGTAATTTTTCCAGTTCAGTTTTGCAGAAGTAATAATAGGAGTAGCTGACAGAGAGGGAGCCATTCCAGCAGCCGTAGAAGCCATTAAAACAAACTTGACTTTTGAGAAGAAACCCTAGGTACAAGCTATGGCCACCGAAACAGAAAAACAAGAGCACAAATAGGCCCAGGAGGCTCCGGTGAGTCGAACGACAGTGGCGCGGCGCAATTCCGGCGCCGGGAAGGCGGCGCGTGGTGAACACGCGCTTGAAGGCCGCCGGAGAGTGGCGGCGCGTGGCGGCACGTGCGGAGGATTCCGGGGACGTGACTTGCGGGGATGGGTTGCGCTCCTCGAGGCGCACCTAACCCTGACTTCACCGGAGTAGACACGGCGGACGGTGGCGGAAGACAGCGAACAAGCGGTGAACTCGACAGTCACTGTGACAAACAGTGAAGAGAAACCAGAGAAGATGTTCTGGCTCTTGATACCGACTTGAAGAGGTTTTAGAGAAATGAAAACAGTGAAAAAACTATCACTGTTACTGTTTTACCATTGTTTATATAAGAAAAAATAGGCAGAATACAAAGAATCATCAGTCCTAACCCTAACCCTAAAGAAGGAATCCCATACATGATAATAAAAAAACATTACATTTCAACAAAAATATCAAAGGATTTTTGTTGAGAAATCACAATACTTTCCTTTGATCAAATCACTTCAATAACAAAGAATTATGTAAGACGTCTAAGATCTTTGGTCTAAAAGTGATTGCATTGCATACATGTTTCTCTAGCTTAAAAGTTTTAGTGGCATCATTCCTTGAAATGACTATGTTCTCAACGTACACAATTAATTACACACATTACTCCATAGAGGTATGACAATAAAAGACTAAATAATCTATTTCACTAAACCCAAAGTTCTGTAAAATGGCTGAATTTTCTAAACAAAGCATTTGGTGATTGTTTAAGATCATAGATAGATGGAGAGATTGGCACAGTTCACAAACAAACCCAGAAGGTTGCTCTTGTAAATGTCCTCCTCTATGTCTCCATGAAGAAAGGCATTATTGCTCCATAAATGACTATTTAAAATTTTTAAATTATCTATATTTCAATTTCTCCATATATATTAATAGTGGATTATAATTTTGGAGGAATAAGGCAAAGATATCTCCACTAACCACATGTGACAAGTGATTATTAAATATTATCTGTCAGTGGTTAGTGGAGATAAAAAATTTGCTTTGTCAGGGAAACTACTTACAACACCTGGCTTCAGAGGACTGTCAAAGCTGACCATTGAACAATCATGGATGTCCATCCCTAGATAGTGACCTGGATGGACCAACAAAGTGTGATTAGATATATATATATCTGCAGTCTTACGAATCTACAAGACAATTATTTTTCTCATGGCTACATATTGCACACTTTGTTAGCAAGCAGATTTGAGCACATAGGTACCTATAGAAGTTGGGTTAAGCTTATGGTAGGAACTGCTTCCAACACCTCTCAAAATCCCAAGCTCTTTGAGTCCTTTCTGCAGCATTTCAACCTATGCAACCAGATCTTTTCAGATTACACTTTGTATAACTTCAGCTAGTTGAATGAACAATAATAAAACATTCAGAAGAGCAAAAATAAAAAGTAAGATGACAATCAAAAAATAACGATGGGTTTGTGAAGATACTCAGGCCACTAGCACAGACTAATTACTGTTACTGGTTATAAGATGATGTCTGTCAGGTGCAAAGCAAATATTGAAAGTTTTTTTTTTGGTGGAGAGTTGGGTGTTAGTGCAAAATTAACGCTTAAAAGAAAATATTTGAATATTAACTAAGCCAACATAGGTTCAGATCGACTTGAAATCTTGAACCAGAATACAGCTGAATTATAGGACATTTTCAACAAGCCTACAACAGAAACCAGAGATAATTAAACTCCCTCTGCTCTGCCTTTGGTATCTCCCAAACTGATCATAGAATAAAATAAGAATTAATCAAATGACAGTTCTAATAAGATTTACTGATGAGCTATTAGGTGGTTTTATAGTGATAGTGACCTTATTACTTATTATATCTTTCGAAAATAGAAAAGGGGATAAGAAAAAAGGGATACCGAATGGTTGTGTATTTGCCGAATACTGGCACCAGGCTTACAAAGTTCCACACAATGCTTATTCGTTTCCAGTATAAGCTCGTAAAGCTCCTCCTGAAATATAGAAGAAACCATGATATTCATATGAAAAGTGGCAAGAATAAAAGGGCAAAGCAATAAGTTGATTTTGACGTTAAGAGAACAAAGCAATATGGAGATCAGGAGTTTCATTTTGTCTTGATTTCACAAGGCATGAATAAGGAGCAAAACACTTGAACTACACATTGAAACAAGAAAATAATCTTATTGATGACCATACCAAATACATTATGAGGTTCTCTATTTGTAACAATCAAATTCCCTAAAATAAAGAAAGATGTTAAGGATATTTTATCCTAATCAATACGGAGATTCTAAAAATAATTTTATCTTCATAAACCATTATTGACAATAGCTTCCCTCAAGTTAGTAAATAAATATCAATCATTCTCAACTTACCTACAAGATCCTGGAATCTTTCCTAAGGAAGCCCTTTAGTGAAAATATTTATCTACTATATTAGACTTAAGTTCTATAGGGACATGGGTTGTATCCACACGGTCTATCTAGATTATCTTTGATGAAGTGTTTGTCATTTTCAATATGGTTTGCCTGGTGACGTACTAGATTATTGACAATGCTCATGGTTGACTTGTCACGATAGAGCTGAATAGGAATGTCTACCTTGATTTTAAGTTCATCAAGAATTATTTTCAACTAGAGTCCTTTATACATATCTTGAACCAGGGTTCAAAATTTAGCTTTTGCATTAGAACAAGATATTCTATCATGTCTAATGACAGCTCCACTAACGATGCAATTGTCAGCATAGCGGTTGCCGACGTGAACCACACTGTTCTAACACACCACTGGCCTCACAATAATGAAGGTGGCAAAAGCAACAGTGCATCCTTGTCTCATTGTTTGCGAAGCAGAAAAAATAGAGCTTCCAATATCAAGAGCTCTGATTCTAACTTGAATCATGCGAGGAAACAAGAAAATAATTTTATTGACAGCAATCCCACCAATTACATTCTCAGCTCATCTATTTATAACAATCAATATCTCTTAAATAAAGAAACAATATATTGAAATAAATTTGAAGATTCTAAACATATTTTATTCAAAACATGGAAATCCTAAAGATATTTTATCATAATAAATCGTTTTTTCCAACAAAAAACTAAGCTTCAAACATTTTTACATCATAGTATACCTAAAGCAAAGAAAGATTCGACTTGTATTACATAATTATGTCCCCAACGGTTTTGGCCCATTAGATCCCTTGAAGAAAAGCAAGAGGAGATGGCAAATCTATCCCTAATTGAATAACCAGATATGAATAAATTATTCAAAGTACCTCTCACCAATTCACTATATTTCTATGTACAGAAACGTCCATTTTTGCTATAATAACTGATCAACATATCATCTTCTGTGACATGTCATGGAGCACCAACTACTAGCGGTAAACTTTATGTACTTTTAAAGTATTCACCCTTCCCTTCACCATGAGGCTATATGCGTAACTATAATCTGCAATGCTTCTTCCCTTAATCTAGAAGTATAGAGTATAACTATAGGCTTAACCAAATTCAAACATCATAACCACTAACACTTACCATTATTTGTTGAGAAGGCAATCTCATAAATAACTCCCTTCCCTCCAAAAAATTGCAAGAAAAATAAGTTATGCTGGTTTGAGAAGACGTTTTCTGTTTTAACTTTTAATTACGTATGATATTATTTTCATTATATTTTCCGTTTTTAAAGGTTTGTATAGGAAAGAGTGAAAACAAATGTTTCCTTTACAAATCTTTCACAACAAACAAAATTATTTTCATTATTTCTTTTACAACCTTTGACTACAAAAAACAAACATATAGTTCAAAACAAAGTAGCATTTTTAATAATTGAAATAGAAAACATTTTCATGAAGTAAAAAAGCCATAATATTTCATGTCGTCAAGTTTAATGTTGCAGAGTCTCAGCCTTGAGTAGCAAACTTAGCAAGCACAAGATGATGGCCACAAAAGCTCATTACAAGAAACAAAAGTGAAGTTACTTTAACATCATAGAAACTTGATCCAGAACAAGTGCATTGTGTATGAGAAGACTTATACGTCTACAAACAAGAATACATACAAGTATACAGCCATCATGGAGTGAAGTATGCAACAGGAAGTTGAGAACATGAAGTCTGCTTGTCTTAGATTGCTATTAATTGATCAATTAATTGGATATCAAATGAGAGGAAAAATAAGAAAGTGATATAGACATAAGTTTACTGCATGTGCTGAAATGAAAATAAACCCTTCCTTATTAAGCTCTCCTGCAATTAGTAGATTGAATTGCTAAACGGACATCAACCATGCTAACCTGGGCAGAAGAAAAGCTACCACAAGGTGGCCAGGTCCTGGTAAGATCACTGACATAACCATGTAACTCACATCCAATATCCATCAAAACAAGATCCCCTTGTTTAATCTGCCAAACAAGTAAAGATTAGAAACACGAAATTAAAGTTACTAGGAGATGGTATTTATTAAATGAATTTACTCTCTGATCATTCCTAGAATAATGTATAATGCTTCCATTAGGTCCACCACCAACCACAGGATTGAATCTGATACAGAGAAAAAAAAGGAAAGGTTGTCATTAGTTATGGATGAAAGTGATCCTTAAACTTGAATTCCTTTTCTATTAATGAACTTCTTTACTTTTATTTTTTTGTGGAAGCTTCTTAAATTATCAACAGCAATAGATGAAGTTTCAGACAAAAAAAACTCCTCACCCCATCCGCTGGGCACCTCTAATTTTGCATTCATATTCAACCTTCGCTGCTAGTGTACCTTCAAAAGGGTATGTCTTTGAGTGTAGCATTGTCAACAAAAGAGCCTGTTCAAAGACCACATGGATATCATTCTACATGTAGGACCAACTAATGGTATCACCAAATGTGAATGCAACAGCCTCATTGGGAGTTTGGAATATTTAGTTACCAAATAGTTACAGTTGCACTAGAGATGAAAGTACCTGACAAGCAATGGATGCAGATTCCTTCATCAGCTTAAGCTCTGCTGGTGACTTTATCCATCGCAGTTGATGGGTATAAACAGCTAGATCCATTACATTGTTACAGTAAGCTAGTTTTTTGAATGCTTCAATTTCCATATATGCTGGAGTTACAGTCTGGACATTGTGGAACACTTTTGAGGATCCCTTTATCATATCGGGAAGGATCTGAATCAGTAGTAAAAAATGTTAAATAAAAATCATTATAAATAACAGTTGTAACAGTTTAACCTAGGAGATGACAATGCACTTTTATAATGGAAAGATGTGATAACATTGGCTTCAAGCTTCCAGCAAGCTAACCAATGGAAATATTTCAGTCGTAAGGACAAAATTGTTTACTATATAATTTCTAATGAAGTAAAAGCTTTTGATAGTCAATACCAGTAATTCACCTCATGCAATTTTCTCATTGGATATGCCTTATCAGCCTTGAATGTATCTAATGCTGCATCAACTCCTGCTATCTGCCCTTGCCAAATAACATCCTACACAAATATTAAGTTTTTAAGACTATGTTCACTTGAGATTAGGTAATTCTCTATAACAAAACTCCATAGAAGTCAGAACAAAAATCACACACATAATGACCAAATTGACATATAGTTAATCTAACATGAAAAAACAATTGAAATCATAGATTTATATTGATAATCAGATATTTATATAAAAGAATATTTTTATACGAAAGTAAATAACTGAATTAAATTTAAATAAACTGACAGTGTAAAAGAAATTTACACTGTCATCAAATAACAGATTGTTATAAAATAAAATAGTTGAACTTTGTAATAACTACTTTAAAAGTCACAGATTTCTAATTGGTTAACTGTGTAAAATCATTACATTGAAAGTACATGAAGATTAAACCCATAACCAATTTATGTCAATTAATTACATCATCTTTACACTGGCATTGTATGCCTATTGCAAAACATAGTTCTATTTTCAAGAAGATATAATGTCAGACACACATAAGGCTTAGCTTCTGGCATGAACATGCATAAACCACAGTCGTGTCCCAAAATGGCCACACCACCAGGCTGTTGGCAGCCTGTGATATACAAGTAATCAGCATCTTGTCGAAATGTATAAGGCACAACATCTGTCATCATCTTGACTGGGGCTGCAGCGATGATTGCCAAACTCTTCTCTGGGAGAAGTTCCAACAACTTTTTTCTTCTTAGGATGTATTCCTCAGTAGATATGCCCGGTGTGAGTTCCCCATCTTTTAGTAGCTACAATGTAACATAACATAAAAAAATGCTAAGTAGACTTAACAAACAAGCATTTTAGCTAAATGCTCTACACAATAGTGCCAAGCAAGGAAGCCCTACTTCAAAATAGTTGGCGTGCATGTGGCAAACACATGATAGACACTTGAAATATTTATGGTTACGTTTCACAATATCTTTTACTTCTGCTATTGAACTTTTAACAAACACAAATGGAAATACAATAAACCTGAGGATGAGATGCGGAGGTTGGCTGTCCAACATCAAACGCAACCCCGCCAGTGCAATAGGAACGAAAACCTACAACCTGCGAGCGAAACTTGCAAATGCTAAGTAGTCAGAGTAACCCAAATGAATTATTTGAATAATCCCTAGATTTACCCATACAAATAATAATAAAGAAAATAGAACAAATGAGATCATCAATCATGCATAGCTTCCGGTGAGAAGAACCGGTTAAAGGCCGAGAGTATAAATTGTTAAAGTATTTGCAGAGCGAGAAGATTGAATTGACTTACAGAAAAGCAAGAGTTACAAGCATTTGATAAAATGGGTAACACAATTTGAAGAAACAAAACAAAATTCCCATGTTCGAAACCACAGTAGCATCAGAAAATCATTTATTAAAACATACTAAGCAGACAAACAGTTCGGGATGCTATGAATACGAAGTACGAGGTGGCAGAAAGCTATGAAAGAAGACATACTTGTCTGTGTGAAGTTATGCTGGTTAGTTTTCTTACGACGCGCTGCATCTTCTTTGTGTTCAATAATACACTACGGTGCAGAGGTTTAAAGGGTTTTAGAATGAGTTAATCCTCACAAGTTTGTACTGTCACTTCATTTGTCTCGCCGAATCGTTTTACTATTGTTACTATTATTATTATTATTATTATTATTATATTATTATTATTATTATTATTATGCCCAATTTATTTTCCCTCTATAAATTATTTTTGCCGTAAAACGTTGGAATGCCCTCTCTTTCGAATAACATTTGTACGGTCTTTTATAATTCAAAAATATATGCTGGGAAATATTTAATATTAATATTTATATTTATTTGATACAAAAACAACACCAATAAACGATTTAGTATTACTGACTTCATTGTTATTTAAAATTTTGATTATAGTTTCTTAAAGAAAATAATACGTGACCTCATTATGAGAACCAAAGATGGTTTCAACGATTTGTCTCATGAACATACTTACAATAGATAAATTCGAATTACAAAATTAATGCTTCAATTCTAATTGAAGCAACACTCAGTGCACAAATGCAGTACTGTACTCATCCATCATAGTAAAACAAGGCTGGGACATGGTACATTTCCCTCGCAGTCTAAATACTATCAAAATGTAATTACTAAATACTTCAAATGAAATATAACTGTTAAGATAACATCTAAGATCATTATTGAGAAAATCAACAAAACTTCCTTTTCCTATCAATGATGAAAAACCATTCCTATTAGGCACATGTTTTCGAGATGGCCTAACATTTTCTTTTCACATGGGGTTCAGTGGACAACACAAAATATAACCAAAAGACGCGTCCCATTTTGCTAGTTCCATTGCGGCAATCGCATAATAATTGAGTATAGTACAATTTTTTGTGGCCGTACATAGAAAGACAAGATATCAAACAACAACATAAATTTGAATGGCATCAAAAACTTGAGATCATTTTTGTTTGATCTCCTACAGAAAGCGATTAAGGAAATCCTTGATCTCATCAATGTAAGGGGACTTGGTAGGAATTATATGACCACTATCATGCTCAACAATCACAGAACAATCACCATCATATAGAGAAGCAAGTTCCTTGCTTGTTTGGTTAGCTATCTGTCTGTCTTTACCATGTTCATTACCAAAAATATGAAGAGAAGGACACTTGATAGGGCCAGACTCCATGGCCTTCATCCGGAGAGCAAAGCCAGAGCACAAGACTACAAATTTGAAGTCCATTTCACCTTTCAGCTCTTCTTGTAGTGCAGAGATCAAGGCAGCCATTGCTGCTCCCTGTGAAAATCCCAAGATTCCATCAAATGGTCCTTCCTGGGAAAACACATTCTTCAAGTGTGATAGTGAAATATCATATCCAACAGTTTGCTGCTGGTATTGAAGTGGATCAAATGGGCCATCTGCTACCTTCCAGTCAACACCACTGCTTCCATCAAAGTTGGGTGCCACAAACCATGCAAACTTCTTCTTGCAATTCTCCAATGGTGGTGGAGGACTAGATGGTAATGACGATGATGCACAATTTACATTGGGCTCAAACATGGGGGTTTGGTAAATGAATGGCAATTCATGGGGAGCATCAATAAAAACAAATTCAGTGATTTTCTTTAGTTTCTTCGCCAGTGATGCTGTTCTGCCTTTGAAACTGGATGCATTCTGCCGAAACCCATGCAAGCACAAGATTCTCAGTTTTCTTGAGGTCCTTGGATCTGAACATTAACGTTAGGAATTGCACGGTTATAGTAAATTACTGAGGGCACTTAAATTGCCTGGGTTTCAAATTTTAAAAAAACTTGAATTTTTCAGTAGTCATTATAGTGACAATTGTAAAATTAAACACCGGTTAGTTAACAATTTTACAGAACGCAAGTGAACGTAAAGATTTGTCGAGCAATATGGATCACAGACCTTACCATCTCCCCTGGGCACTCGAGGTAAACATATAGTATCTGAAGAAAAGTTGTTGAACTCGACACCTGACAATGATGTTTTTGATTCTCCATTTTCAATTAACTGTGCTGACTCGGCCTTGCCCTGTTTCTGACATAGCTCACAAACATAGGCGGTAGATTCATTCTGGTGGAACACAACGATATCAGAAGCAAGAAAAAAATAAAGAACCCAGCAATCAAATAGACAAAATACTAGACTCAAGAAATTAAAGATGGTGGAAAAGGAATAAATTTTCTGGAGTACCAATTAAGAAATGTAGTTAATCCAAGATATAGGACACATGGCATAAGGACAAATGTTATTCAAATGCAAGCATGCTAGAAGCTGAATTTTGTGACCCAATGACCAAAGCAATAGCCAGGCTGGGGCCATACAAAAATCAATTAAAACTTGAACCTAATTTGGGAAATATCCAACCTTTTTACCAGTAACAAAGTTAAACTCTTGACCAACATCAAGTCATATTATCTGTATTACCCAGAACCAGTTACAAGTAAACCAGCACAAAAGCAACTCTAATGTTAGCTCTATTAGTACACAAAAATAATCAGAACCAATATCTTATTTTGAATTTCATGGACACTTCACAAACTAACATATATAACAGTTCTAAGTTCCCTAGACACAAGCAAACAGCATCATGATTGCGACTGCTAGATCAGGAGATATTAATTACTTCCTTTTCTTTTCTTTTCTTTTACTTTTTCTCCTTCCTAACTCCTTCAAGATGGTTAAATTTACAAAACTGCAAACAAAAAATATGTAGGCATAAATAATACAAATTATCAGATCATACCTCGCAACTACGGCAAACCAAAACAAGCATTCTGCAATAAGCACACCGGCAGCGAGAAGTGTAATCATCAAATGAACATTGACACATAAGGCAGGTACCAATAACATTAGCATCTGAACTTCCAACTGATATCCTACAGTCAGAATGAATAAAATAAGATTTGTCTCATCCACTGTTGCAAAACTACCCCTATGATTTTGACCAGCTTTCAATATTACCCCCACTCTTTACTAGACACTAGCTGACTTTCAATAAATGAATATGTGTAATAAACGAAACCACCAATGCATTGGAAGCCACAAATGTTATCATCGGAAGACAAGAAAAGTGAACCTCCCCTCCCCCACCCCAAAAGTTAAAAGGCAAAGATATTAAACTGGAATTATCAGCATGTACAGCAAGTTATGTGAACAATACACCTGAGCAGTGAACGCATTAAACCATGATAGTTTGTCCAGTTTCTTTAAACTAAGATTTAAAAGCATAGGCAGTAATTTGGAAAGAATATACATGTGATTATGAAAGTAATATTGTGCATAGTAAAGCTTGCCCTCCATTCCATACACAATAGTGGAAATAGCACTTCTAGAAAAACAAATTAATAGATTAAGTCATTCCATCAAATTTAACATAAGCACAGATTAAATACACTGGAAATTGAGAGGAATGAAGATAGGGGGGATTAATGGTGATCTGATAAAAATAAGAATTGTAGCATTGTGAGAGTGTGAGGAAGAGAGAAAGAAAACAAAAACTTTAAAATCAAATTTGGATGAAAAGCTTACAGCTAATGCTAAAACTTTAAAATCATATAAAAAACTGAGAAATGAGGGGGCAGAATCACCAAGTAACTCCTAGTTAAAACATGAGAAAATTAAAATCAAGGAATAGCATAAAAACATTATTTGTAGAGAAGGACACAGTTCACAAATACAATCAAGCATCAAGCTTATATATATATATACCGTGTATACTTGTAAAATAATCATATTTTGTAGTATGAGATACATACACATATCCTGTTTGTTACATAGAGGTTAACTATATCTTCAATCCAAAAACAAAGACTAATGGTTATAGTGTAATGAAGCTTAAATTACATTTGCAGGTCATTGCCTTTATCACTCCAAAAACAAAAATATCTACCACTATATCTCGTTACCAAACACAAACACTAACAACCAGAGAATTTAGCATAGTATCACTATTCCTATCACTACAAGATTACAAGATACTGGTGCAAATTCATGCCTGAAAAGGGGCATACCGGTGATCAAATACAAAATTCTTTCCTTTGAAAAAACCACCATCTGGGAATTGCTCCAAATACCGTTGTATGCCACCAAATAACTGCAATTAATACAAAATCATAAGAAATACTGCTAATCAGCATTAAGGCTATTCTTGATCATGTATGTAGCAACTTCTTATAAAAGGGTACTCCTCAACCACAATATTTCCACACCCCAAAGTAGGTATTCCATCACACACTAATACCAGGGACCTTTCTTATGACTAAATAGGCTCTTTTATAAGGCAATAAGTTGTGCCGATATGAACACCTTGTTAACATTATACATTTCCATTGCATAACAATCGAGATTTCTTCTTTTATTTTCGAAAAGAGTGGGTAGAAAAAAAGAAAATTCAGGATTTACCTGAAACACATTCTCAAAACCGGCACCTTTAGACTTAATATATGCTGATGCCATCTCACACCGAATTCCACCAGTACAATACCTGCAACCATTCGGTGGAACCACAGGATAAGTAGTTACTAGTTACTCGAGCACAAAAATGATCAGAACATGGAAACCCTACTGCCAAATCACTGATCATATAGGAAACACCAACAACCCTGTAGAATAGCACCGCGTATGGAAATTTTTGGATACAACACCCGTTACATGTCTGACACTCTTCAACCATGTCACAATTAAAAAATACTTTTTTCAGCTCAAAAGCCTTCACATGGCTTCAGGTAAAGAAAGTGAACCAACATGTAATCTTGGCTAAGCACTTACTAGACACTACTATCATAAGGAAAGGTAAACAAAGAAATTAAAGGAAAACAAGTTATATTACAAATAATGCAGGACTCACTTTTGTAGGTTTGTGTCCTTAAGACTTAACTAGTTATTTAAACTATTAAGATATATGTTTCTTGTTTAGGAATTCTACTGAGAGCTGTTATTATAGGAAAACTATAGCAAGTTGCCTATATAGTATAATACATAAAATTTAATTTTCAATAGAGACTTTTGTCGTGTTGATTATATATATCAGCAATATCACCGTGTCTTACATTTTGGACATTAGTCTGACCTTGTGTACCGGGAGCTTCATAATCTATTATATCATACTTCATAATTAAAATCATCCTCAAAATGTCATAAAAGAAAACTTACATGAAGATATTTTTTCCTTTCAACCGGTCACCATTATCATCTATCCACGAGGACAAGTCACTGTACTGCCTAACTTTTGGATCCAAAGTCTCAACATTTGGCACGTCAAACTTCCCAATCCTTGTTTCATACAGATTCCTTGCATCAAGTAAAACAAGGCCGTTTTCTGGACTCTCGTTGTCTACAAAACAATGGATTACACAAATGATGATACAAGACTCAAGTTCCAATACCAATTCCCCAAACATAACCGAATGCTGAAGATAGAGACAACAAAAGTGAGGAATAAACAAATTAACAGGGTAACATTAAACTAAGGAAAAAAAAAAACTGCATAAATGAATGGTGTGAAGTTATAGAAACTTACTGGCATTGTGAAGGGAAGAATGGAAGTCAAGTGCAGATAGATGGCTTCCAGCATTGGAGATATCAGGCGCTTTTAACAGTGGATGAGAACTGAGAGTAACAAGTTCATCCACAATCCGAATAGAGAGAGAAGTGAAGCCACACTCTTGGGCAACTTTGTCGTTTAGTGGGTGATGACACGTGGCGAGCTTGAAATCGGTGCGGTGAAACAAGGAGTTGTAGGCTTTGAGGGCTTCGATGTGGGACTCGAGAGAGGACAAATTGCCACCAACCTGTGCGAAGAGAAATGAGTAGCGATAGGAATTGAAAGATGAAATGGAAAGAAAAAAAAAATAGCATTTATGATTACTAACAGTGACATTGACACCATGGGTTGAAAGGCGAACACGACCTCGTAGGTTGAGGGAGGTGCAGTTGGAGTGGTAGAAGGTGAGGAGGTGGTTGAGGTCTGAAATTTCAGCGTAATTGTAATAAAGGAGCACTCCGTACTGCTCTTTGTCTTTGTCTTCGGACATGGTAGGGTTTAGGGTTTATGCTCGCCGGTTCTGTCACAGAGGGTGCAGGGTTGCGCGATTTAACGGCGTACTTGGCTCCTCCGTTTGCCCCCAGATCCTTTTGGTTTTTTTATTTTTTTATTTATTTTTTATGTTTTTCTTATGTTTGTGAAAAATATAAATTTATAAAAAAAAATTATGCCAGACAAAGTTACACCCTTAAATGTATTGAGAGGTCAAATGTTTAGTGACTATCTATTGAAGTTGGAAAAAAGTTAAATAAAAATTAACGATTACTTTGTTAAAAGAAAAGCAGATGTTAGAAGAGATATTCAAGATTTATTTATATTGAAAAAAAGAGAAAAAATTATTTTTAAATAAAAAAGTGGCTATTTTTGTTTTCCGGCTTATTTCTTTTAATCATCATAAATTTTTTTAGTTAATTCTTTTTAATATTAAAACTTTTAAAACGTCAAATTAAGTAACAGTCTTGATATTGAGTAATTATTTATTTAACTTGTGTGTAAAAAAAAATTAGTGCAATTTTAAAATGTATTTTATACAAAATTAAAATCATAATTAAATGTTATATATAAACCATATTTTTGTTCTCAATTTTATTCTTTAATAAGTAACTGTTTTTTTAGAATTAAATTAATTACTTTATTATTTGTATTGTAAGTAACTATTTTAATAAATTTAATTGTTTCATTAATTTAATTTTTTAAAATTAATTCTTTTAAATTAAAATAATTATTTTTAATAAAAATATTATTCACAAAAATAAATAAATAATTATTTATAGTAAAATTTAAAAAATTATTTATATATTAATTTTTATAATTTTACCCTTTAATTAAGTTTTATTTCAAGTTAAAATAATTACATTTTTTTTATTCCTTAAATGAGCGTTATTTAATTTTAATTTTAATTTATCTTTTTGATAGTCACCTTTTAAATTCAAATAATTAATTATAATAAAAAATATACAAATTAATTATTTTATAATTATTTGTAATAAAAAATATTTTATAGTATAATTAATTTTGTTATAATAAAAAAAACTAATTATCTATACATTTATTAATATTACATTATTATATCAAATTTAACTTATAGTTTAATAAAAATTTGGTGGAATAAAGAGGATATTATGTACACATATTTTTTTCAATATATAGTTTAATTCAAATTTTATTGTTCTAGTCATCTTCTCCTAAATAGTTTATATTTATATATAGTAGTGGATCTACGTGCACAATGGGATGTGGGAGCGCACCACATTGTTTTGTTACAATTGTTATCAATATCTGAAATCCGTTACAATTGTTATCAATATCTGATACTCCCTTAATTTTTTTATTTTTATGTGAAATGGTTGTTGAATTCAAAACCAAAATAATTTATAATTACTTTACTGACTTAATGTCTCAAATATGAGGTTGTTGAATCTCAAGTTCTTAATAAATTTTTCTTACATTGAAGTTTTTCCGTATTAAGACGAATTTTGCATTAATTGTCCAAAACTAAAGTTGTGTTACTATGACACGATTTTATTTAAGTAGATCTTTAACTTCATTGAAGTTATATCAAAATGAGATTACTTCACCTTTTGTACTAAAGTATTACCATTTTAGCATAATTTTAACTAATTTTAATTGAAATCTTATAATTGTATACAACTTCTTTATAATGAAGTTATACCATATTGTTACGACTTTTATTGCGTAGGAATTTCTTTTAAAATTACACCATTTTTAGAATTTTATATTTAAATTACATCAAAAATATAAAAACCCGTTACTTGTCACTTGATTGTGATCATTTTGTTGGGCATGCTCCTAATAAAATTTTAGTATTTAGTATGTACAAATTTATAATTTAAAAATTTAAATATTAATATACATTTATTTTCTTATTAAATTAAGGTTAAAATACCTTTTTGGTCACAATTTTCGTCAAGTTTGGTTAAATCGATCCTAATTTTGTTTTTGTGTTTAAATAGATCATAATTTTCGTCAATTTTGTTCAATTAACACCGTTTAAATCATTAACAGTCGTGAACCGTAACTGTCATCAATTTGGTCCATATATTTGTTATTTTTGTTCAATTTAGTCCTAATTTTGGTTAAAATTGATTAGTTTTGTATGTATAGAAAATGAGACCAAATTTAATTTTTATATAAAAATGATAATGATGTGAATTTTAATATATTATATAAAAATATTTATTTAAAAATGTGAATTTTAATATAAAAATAAAATTTGGTTTCAATTTGGAGAGAGACAAAATTGGTTCATGTTAACAAAAATTAAGACTAAATTGAACAAAAATTACGAATATAAAGACCAAATTAAATATAAAATATTGATTATGACACATGGCACGCTACTAGATTGACATGTGGACATTTAAAAACAAATTAAATAAATCATGAAGTGACACGTGATAGTCATTGTTGCCATTAATAATTTAAACAGTGTTAGAAAAAATAAAATAGATGAAAATTAGGACTTATTTGAATATAAAAACAAAATTAGGATTGATTTGACAAAACTTAAGATAGAAAATATATTTTAACCTTAAATTAATTAATTATATTTATTTTTTATTTTAATATTACTTTTAGTTATTTATTTTTAAAATAAATTCATCAATAAATAACAATAGTAAAATTAATGTATTATATAAAATTTTAGATATAAAAATAATATAAACATATTATAGTTACTAGCGGACACACCGGCGCTGTCACGCCTGTGTATTCGCATTTTTTAATTTTTAAGAAATTTAAGATAATAACAAATATATAATTTTTAAAATAGTTGTTAAATAAAAAATTAAAAGAAAAAGATATGTAAAAAGAAAATTTAAATAATGATTTAAGACAAAAGAGATTTGTAGAAAAATGATTAAAAGTAAATTATTTATAAAATAATGAATTTTTAAAATAATTAATTTTTAAAATAACTAAGGTAAAACGGGTATTATGAAATGTGGACAGAAAAAGAGGAATCTCCTTTTATAAAATAATTAATTTTTAAAATAACTAAGGATAAAACGAGTATTATGAAATGTGGACACAAAAAGAAATTCCCTTTATTGTTATAGAATAGATATATAGATACAATTGGTTATGTAAGAATTTTGTCTTTCATGTTATTTTAGTTTAATATATTTTTAATTGTTTTCTTAATATATATATATATATATTATTTATTTTCATAGTTTTTCATCATCCAATTAACTATACTTTTTAAAAGCAGTTACAAAGTATTATTCCACCGGAAGCTAGCGGCGGGATTGAAAAACAAACTTTTTTAAATTCAAAATTCTCCCGCTTCAACCAAGAAAAACAATGTAGAGTGCTAATTATTTTTGTCGAACTAGGTGTTGTTAACCTTGATTTGATGAGAACGTTGTTGGATGTTTGTTACAATGTTACTGTCTCACAACACCTTGCATTTGTTGAACCGCAATTTATGCCCGAAACCCATACCCTTGTAGGTCCTACTCCCACTCATGAAAATTACTTGACTAGACCATTTTCAGAATGCATCTCTCAAATTCACCTTCAAAATTTATCATAACAATTATTTATAACTTTTACCTATCAGTGTTTACCATGATCAATATTTGGAATCAATAAATACCCACTCTCCTTCACAACCCTTTTCACAAGCAGGTGAGAGGGATTCAACATTTGGTTGGACTATGTGGGAGCTCTCGATGGTGTCGTCCTGGCCGGGAACATTGGCATCGTACATAACTCCTCGTTGGTCGCCGGCGAGGTTGCTGAGGTGGTCGGGGATGATGAGCGTGTCAATTGTGGACGAAGTCGTGTGGAGAGTGGTGACCGCGTTTGAATCGGTGGCTCTCGTTTCCATGCTCTGCTTCTTTTTCTTGTTCTGTGGCTGCACCATTTGATCTCAACTCTCAACCCTTAGGCCTCGATCTTTCTTTCTCATTTTCAATTTAGCACTAGCTCTCACTTTATGGTTTTTAGAAATTTTTGTAATGGAAAATTTGTTCTTTTTTAAAAGTAGAAATGCACTGAACTAGGTTGAAGTTTTGTCTACTGTTGTGTGTATTGTTTGTTCTCAGACTTCTTGAACTATGTGTATAACAACAGTAAAGGAGAAAATTAATGGCGTTTTATTTGTGCTGATCCTCTGAATCTGGTAACACTTCCATTTTTTTTTGTTGACGGAGGAAACTATGTTGTGTTCTGAACTGAAGGCGCGTGTTGTTCGGCTCGTTGTTTAAATTATTTTTTTAATAAATAATAAAAGATAACAAAAATATGTAAGTTCTGGTTCATTTAATATTAAAGTGTAAGAAAATGTGACTTTTATGCTTCTTTAAATAGTACATACTTTTTATTTGCGGTTTACTACATTTTTGCAACAAGGAAAGGTATACAATAAAGTGTTTACTAATGAAGAAGAGTTTTTTTTTTCTTTTCTTTTCTGTATTTATATTTCCAATTATTTTTTAAATTAAAGAGATCTTCTAATTAATGTTGTTCATATAACCTTTGTGTCAGTACTAAAATATATGGTAAAAATATAAATTGTGAATCTTGAGACATGGTTAAGTAATACATTTAAGCATTTATCTATAATATTTAAAGTAAGTGTATTTTTAAGGAAATAAAATACGATTTAATTATTAACACAACATTCCTAAAAATAAATTTTCAAATTATATACATTAACAATATTTAGTTAAATAATTTTATTTATGATTTACAATTAGAATTTAATTTAAAAAAAATAACTTTTAAACTTTATTTTAACACATTATTAAATAGATTATTATTTGGTTCTTTTGAAGATCAAATGAATTTTAAATTGTTTTTTCAATTTATTAAGAATCAAAATTAATAACTTCATTAAATTTATTGAATTAATCATGTAATATATCAAATTTTATCTATTATTAAATTGAGTTGCGTTAATAAAATAACATCTTATAGTAATCTTCTTTTTTTAAAATATATTTTTCTTACATTTTTTAAATAATGTAATATTTTTTAAAATGTTATTGTATTATAATTTAAAATTTATGTACCTATCTCCAACAAATATTGTAACACCTCATTTAATTAATAGCGTAATTAAAAGAAGCGTCACACTGGAATAATATCTTAGCGCAGTCCTGGAGTTTAAAAGTAACTCCATACAACCAACAAAAACGCGTAACGGTGCTAGAGGAAACAAATATAAAATATTCTACAAAAATCAAACTGAAATGTAAAGGACAGATGCTATATGGGTCGTGGCCCTAAAAGAAAGATCATGGATCAGGATCCAGCCGAGGCGGGCTACGCAGCGGAGTCACCATTCCCCGGTTGACCTCGAGAACCTCTCGCTTCTGCTCACATCAATAATTCGATGATCATCGCAAAAGAGAAGCACCACACACGAGACATTCAAACAAGCAAAGGGTAAGGTAAAACCAAAATCATTTCATTAATGAAGTCAGATACATATTCACAGTCCATTATACATACATCACACAAACATGTTACGACCTTCCAAGCAATACACTACGACTCGACTCGACTCATCCGGATACATATAACTTGGTCAGATTCAGCGGATGCTTGCACTTGTGGTGGATACCTCTGCTCACCCTCGAGCTATGTGTTACAAGTGTTATAATGAATTAATTTTCCCTTACCACAAGGTTAGCCCTTAATGAATTTCGGGCCTCCTACTACTCTCACCACATGAGTCAGTCCGCTCTAGGTGAGACTAACTGACTCCTTAGAGTGTCAGGATGCAACCTTACCTTGAATCCTTACCTAGTTATACAGATGGGGCACTACCATGGACATCCACTAACAGGGGCCATGGAATTACGTCCCGACCACTGAAGCACGATCTTGTGAGTCTCACATAGAGGCTCCAAGGAATTATGCGCTGACTCATACTAGACACATTCATACAATCAAGCAGCAATAATCATGCATTCGAACCTTGTGTCCACATTTGTGACCAAATTCCCATTCATTTTCCATGTTGAACCATACCATGTCATTCACCAATCTCATGAGTATAGAGTCTCATCTCATACCAATACAACTGCCATTTCCACAACATCCATCTCATTCACTTTACATGTTAAGACCACATCATTATATCAATTCAATTCACACCACATATATTCCATTCTATTTCTCATGCTGCATACATAAACATACCAATCAATCAATCAACCATCGTATATATAGCATTCCAGCGTAGAAACAACAAGACCCCAACGTATCTCGCTCAAGCCAGAAGCCCTTGCTCAGGCGAAGGGAGTTCCCTCGCTTAAGCGACAGGCTCTCGCTTAGGTGAGATCACGACAGAGACAATGGGAGGTTTCTCGCGCACTCGCTTAGGCGAGTCCTCTCTCGCCTGAGCGAGCCCACCCCTCGCCCAAAAGTGAGGTCCCTCGCTTAGGCTGCACTGCAGCGACACACCTTGAGCTCCCACGCGTTCTCGCTTAGGCGAGCGTCTCTCACTTGAGCGAGATGGTATTTCGCTCAAACCAAGACCCTCTGCCTGAGCAAGAGCTCGAGCGCGAGCTGGGGTTTGTCCTCTGCGAGTCTCGCCTAGGCGAGATAAAGTCGCTTGGGCGAGAATAACAGGTATCGCCCACTGGTCATCCTGCAACAGCCATATTTTCATACCCAAACAATAACTCTAACCAGCACATACATCCACAGTAACATACGAACTCAGAAAAACATAGAACAAGGAAAAACGAACACTAATCACGCCAAAAAGAAGGTTTCTAGCTTCCCTTACCTGGAAGGGTTTGGCAGAAGACTCCTATACCAAACTGGATTAGCACCGTAGCTCCAATGCTAGCTTTGGGGGGAACTTAACGAACTGGAAAAGAATGGCAGTAGAGGCATGAGCTACACAGAGTAACAGTAGCAAGAGTTACAAACACTATGGAGGGAATACTTACGTGAGGAGGGAGAAACTGGTTCAAGCTCGATTGACCACAGTAGCACCAAATCCTAACGGAGCGGGAGACGGCTGTGGCTCTTAGGATCTTATGAGAATGAGCAGCAAAGTGAATTAGGACAGACTCGGAGTTCAATTATAACACTTGGGCCAGCACTAGGCCCAATTACAAGGAACAACCCTTTACTTTAGGGCATTAGAATGTAAGACAAATTTTAATGGGCCTTACAGATATCTTTAAAATATTTATCGACAATATTTTATAATATAATAACTTGTCATATTGTTTTATATTTCTAAAATATTATAATATAATATCTCATTATATAATAATAGAATTAGTATTTTTAATATATAATATTTAACATAGATAAGTAAATTTGTAAATTTATTAGAATTAAAAGATATATTAATTATTTAATAGTATAAATATAATTGACAAAATAATAATAATTTCTTAAAAAATATAATTTTAATGTAAGTTCGATCTTGAACTAGAATTCAGATCTATTTTTTTAATCATTTGTCAAAACTCGGTTTTCAATCAAATTTGTAGGTGAATTACAAACAATGTTATTTAAATAAATATGTCATAAAAAAAATATTAGAAACATTATTATTATTTATCTTCTTTATAAATATTATAAATGATAATATTTAAACTTTTTTTATTGGAAATTGTGATATTTTTAAAAAGAAATCACAAAAGTATGGATACGGGGAAGCAAGAAACTAACTAAGACGATCAACCAATGTAACAAAAACATGGACAAAGAAGTTTTAAAAAAATAAAATAAAAATAAAATAAAACATATTGAAAAGGACATGAAACTCCTTTAATGAAGAAGTAATTAGAGTTTCAACTTCTTATACGCTGTATTTGATAAAATATAAAGTAATGCTTTAAATTTGTTTGAAAAATAATTCTAAAAACTGTATATAAGTTTTCTATCATGTTATTAAACATTTTGAAAGTAAAACAATAAATTAACCCACAGAACAAAACTCGCTCCAAAAGGATTGTATTTTTTTCTTTTTTTCTTTTGTGCAGATTACTTTTAATTATTTAGTATCCTGATAATCCAACTAGGCCTTCTACAAGTAGAGCTTTTTGTGTGGACAAAAAATAGAGTTTTGCTTCCCGCACCCATAACTGCTACTGCACTCCCACAGTAAGATCAAAATACCCTTAACGAATTGTACTCTAACTTTCCGTATTGATTATTATACAAGAGTTATGAAGTGCAGTTAGCAGTTTTTGAGGTGTATAATGCCAAAATCTGAAAATGAAAAAGGGGCCTAATCTCATGTCGGCTCTTTCTTCCTGCATTTCCAAAATTTCTTCTACACCTCCAAAAAAATTTTAAATCCCAAAAATACCTTTTGACCATTTAATTAAAGTCACGCACATCATACTTCCAAAATTACTTACGAATGTCGACTTCTGATAAAGAATACTTCCGGAAGTTAAAAAATATAACCGGAAATTAATTTCTGGAAGTCAAAATATATCATCGAAAGTCAACTTCCGAAAGTTAAAATATATTACCGGAAGTCAATTTTCGGAAATCAAAATAAAGTCGACTTCCGGAACTCAAAATAAATTCGATTTCTGAAAGTCGAAATATATGTTTTTTTTTTCGTTTATTTTTTTTAATTTAAAGTTTTGTTTTAAATTTTGTTTTTTAGTTTAATTTTTTTAATACATTATATAAAAAATTATATATACATTTATATAATTTTATTTTTTCAATATATATATATATATATATATATATATATATATATTAAAAATACTTAAGAAATAAATTAAATTAAAAATACTTAAACTTTATATTAAAAAAATATTAATTATGTTTTAACTATTTTTAATCTTAATTAAAGTTTATGTTTTTTAGTTTATTATTTTTTATTTTATTTATTTTTGTATGTTTTCATATTTCTTAATATAATATTTTCAAATAAATTAAATTAAAAAACATTATTTTTTTAATAAAATACTTTAAAAAATTTTAAAAATGGAGAAATATTTTTAAAATATTCTTTAAGAAAAAAAAATTAGAATATTAATATATTACCGGAAGTCGAATTCCAAAAGTCAAAATATATTATCGAAAGTTGACTTCCGAAAGTCAAAATATATTATCGAAAGTCAAAATATATTACCGAAAATATAAATATATAAGTCGATTTACGGAAGTCAATATATGTTACCTAAAGTTGACTTTCGAAATCAAAATATATTACTGAAAGTTAACTTTCGAAAGTCAAAATATATTACCGGAAGTCGACTTCTGATAATATTATTTTTGGAGTGTAGATGGTCAAAGTTAAAAAAGTTAAAAGGGTATTTTAGATAGTTTAATAAAATTTGGGGTGCTAAAGAAATCGTTGGAGGTGCAGGGAGAAACAGCCCCTCATGTTTGGACCGGTCCGGCAAGACGAAGTAAACTTTGATGTACTTGCTTCAACGACGTCGTACCCTGTGAACACAGTCCAAAACTCCAAAGTCGAAACCCTGTATGAACCTGAAGTGTCTGGCGAAACATTGGGGAGGGAAATGGGAATGGCATGGTTGCAGTTGCAGAGAATCATCACCAAAGGAGGTGTTAATTTGATCTCAACACTTCCACACTCTTCGCCTTGTTCTTCTTCTAGATTCTTCTCTAAATCATCCCCCTATATGGGTAATCTCTTCCTCTATCTTCGTTTTTGCTGCATTGATCAATAACCAACAAAGAAAAAAACATGCCCTAATGTGTCAGCGAGTTATTAATGTTTTTGATTTGTGCTAAATGCAGTGAAGGTTGGAATACCAGAGTTTCTAAACGGAATTGGGAAAGGGGTTGAGTCCCACGTTCCAAAGCTTGAATCCGAAATCGGAGATTTCCAGAAGCTTCTTGTCACTCGCACCCTCAAGCTCAAGAAGCTGGGTATTCCTTGTAAACATGTATGTATTCCTTATTCCTAACACTTTGGCTTCGTTGATGATTGGTTTCTGTTTCTTTAGTTTAATGTGTGAAATTAATTCATTACTCTTACCAAATTCGCAAATAGAGTGATTTTTTTTCTTCTGCCTACTCTGTATAAAACTTGGAGTATTATCCAAAAGTAGAATTTGGATGATTTGTAGAGGAAGAATAGGATTACCACTACTGTAGGTGCATATGCCAAAAAAGGCCAGTCTTGTGCGCATTATGTAAAATGGTAATAAATAACAATGAAGGGACATTGGTGAATATTGGCAAGTGGGGTTAAAACTCAAACTAATACAGGCTGAGCTACACACAAAGATATATGCAGTTAACTAAAGAACTAATTGATCTCATGAGCCTATTTACACGTACTCAAGTTACAATCAATCAAGTAAGACAACTAATTAGTAAAGGAATTAAATTTCTCAAGTTCAAGATATTTGGGTGCTGTGTTCATCAGCTTGATTTGTGTTTAGTAAACTCCTGATGAAGCCACTTGATTGGCTTTTTTGCTTTATTAGTTCAATCTATGTTGAATTATGTCCTGGTTTCTTCCTTAACTCTGTAAGTGGATTTGTGTTTGAATATTTGAATTTTATGACTGGCATTGTAACTTTTCATTTTGTTTGGTTGGAGGGGAATTGAGGAAGGGAAATGAGGAGCTGAGCATTCCTCCCCTCCAACATCAGCAGATGTCATTTTCCTTTCAGTTCTCTCCCTTGTGTTAAATGGTCCACTGAAATGAGGATTATGAAAGGGCTTTTTAGAATCTCTATAGGGCTCATAGTGCACCTTGTTCTACAATATAATTTGTTGGACATTAGTAAAGCCATTCCTGTGAGCCGTCATTCAACAGTTTATCCTTTTAAGAGTACTGGTATTTGACATAAATTATAGATCTGAAAAATCCGTATGCAATTTTAACATGCTGATTTTTCTGTCCTTCACAAAATTTATTCTCCTCTCAATGTCTGATACCTTTTCTATAAATTTCCCTTCTGCTCTGTCATTAAGCCATTGGACTGGCTCTGACATGCTAGTAGAAAAGGGTCACATGTAGACATTGTTAAGTGATTCAATTTTCTGCATGTTTCTGTGTTTACTGAGATGTTTGGTGTACAATTTTCTTCTTCATCCTGGCACACTACCTTGGTACATATTTATATTACTGCATCTTAGATGTCTTAGGGTATGTGATTTCCATCAATTACAACAAAGTCAGGTTTTATGATCCTAAATTATCATTTTTACCCAAAATCTTAACATGAGTTATCTTAGATGCCACTATAGCTTGTATTCTACGTCTTACGTTCGCGTATACACAATAAATTTGCACAAATCATAGGGCTGTTATTGACTCTAATATTGAAAGTAAAACGACTCCTTGTCATGGTAGTCAGTTCTTGTGAGACAATTCAGGTCAGATTTTCAATCCCATAACTTGTTGACTGGGATTGAAATGGCCTCACCTTCTGTTAGGATTGAGTTTTTTGTACTTAGATGGATTTAAGATACAATGAATTGATTTGTCCACAAGACTACAAATTGTTCGGTTAAGTTGCAAACTCTTCCTAACGACTAGTTTTTGCTTTGCAGAGGAAGTTAATATTGAAATACACACACAAGTACAGGCTGGGATTATGGAGGCCACGTGTTGAGTCCATCAAAGCTTGATTGTTCTAACCAGTAAGCAGTTACAGTTTGTTAGGTCATATTCCAAATGTTTAGCAGCAGCAGCAGCAGAATGACAATGCTCGACTTTACATGAAAAGATCAAGTCACTTTCTGTAGAGACCACAGATCTTTTCACCACATTTATCTCTTGCGCACAGATTTTGGTATTTTCACCAGTTATGTATAATGAACTTGTCTTAATTTACAGTTGTTGTTTGTTATTTCGTATCTCCGGTGACATCATTGCATGTTATGTGATGCACAACTTATTTTTAGCGAAAAGAATATTGATGGGCTTAAATCCAAAGATGCTATTGCAATCTTTTGCAGTCTGACATTATTTGGTCAGCAATCGACTCAATACTATGTTGAGCTTGATAAAACTAGGCATTATTAGTAAGGTATTATCGGTTCAGTAGAACAAATATATTTTTGTTTTTAGTACAAATAAGAAAAAAAAATACAATCTTGTTAGACATTTTAATTCTATTATTTTTTTAACTATATTAATTATGGAGATATTTGAATACATATTTTTTTAGTAATTGTTACATGTTTGTTAATGGGAAAATAAAATAATAAAATTAAATGCATATTAACATTAATTAAACATATGTAATAATTACTAAAAATCAAATATGGATTTAATTATTTTAATTATTAACTAAGTTCAAGCAAAAATTAACGTAATAATTTTTTTTTCGTAATATATTAAAAATAAATTATAATAATACTTGTTGTACTACATATATTATTTACCCTTTATCTAATTTATGGTAGTCATTGATCGTCATATGTTTGGGCTCCAATCTTCTCTGAGTCATTATTTAATATTTGGACTTCTGAACACAGTTGAGGACCAGTTGGGGTTTTCTATTATGGGCCGAACACGGGGATGTTTACTATTTTGTTTTCTTCATTCGGTCAAGTTTCATCATTATGCAAATTTTGCTTTTAGATGACTACTGCAGTAACAGAGTTATTAAAAGTTGTCTGAGTGATATACTGGTTTAGGGTTCAAGAATTGCAAATACCAGTATCACACTATCGGTTTAGAATATTCTATTTCAAAATGTTTATTTTGAAATTTAAGGTACAATTCTGTTTTAAATGAACTTATTTTTACATGAAAAAGAGAGAGATAAATAAATATATAGGATATATAGGAGGAATGGTGGATTTTATTTGATATTTGATATGATTTGGTGATACATATTCCATGACTGATACATGTTTCAGTTGAAATTTGTCATTTTTCTATACATACTGACATTTAGGAAATAGTTGAGGAAAATAAAGACAAAAAATCTTATCCTAAAATTGTTGCGTGAAAATTATTAGTGATAGATCCACCAAGAGTGTGGGAGGGGAGGGGACCCTATGCATGAAGGGTTTTTGTCCATCATTCCAAGAGGCCACGTGTGGTAAGGGACACTTTGGGCCCACTCCCAAAAATAGTAGTTGTTGTATTTGTACCACAACCCTTTCTCCTTTGTTTCTTTCCCCATTTTTTTTCTTTTGCCTTTTTTCCCAACCACCACCAATTTTTGTTTTTCACAATAATAACAAATTCCCAACAACAATGCGAGAAAAATCAAGATAATGTGCATAAAAAAAAGTATGTTTATATATATGAAATAAAAAACATGAATATATTAAATAGTTTGCGTTGTGCGAGTGAAGGTGGTTTTTTTGACACACATTTTGTCGGATAGTGGGCTTTGGGCCCAACCCAATGTGACCACTCTTTGTTTGAGGGCGTTGTCGTTGGACTCTGACAACTCAAAAGTAATTCTTATGTTGTCGTTTATGAGTTCCACTATTCTCTTACTCTTCTTCCTATCTAATCATATTAATCTATTCAAACATTGGGCTTAACTGCTACTTATTGCTAAACCAACCACACAACTCAGATGTCACTTCCATTGCACTTTTCCTTAAACTTTACTTATTATCCAAAATACTTCTAAAATTGAGTTGTCAGAAAACATTTTCTTAATTCTAATTGCAAAACTAGAATTATACAATAAAAATGTTTTTTACTTTTTCATTCTTTTGAAAGTTTATTTTTTGAAGGAATGAGTTGTGAATCAGTGTAAGCATCGTAAAAATAACATTTTCTTAATTCTAATTGCAAAATTAAAGTTGTACAATAATGAAATTTTTTTACTCTTTCATTCTTTCAAAATATGCGACTTTGCTCAAATTTTCAGCTGTCCATCTAAGGTAACACCAGGACATAATTTAATTAACTAAAAAACATATATGAAATTGAAAATCGTATACCATCTAAAAAGTGGATAAAAAATAAAGGGACTACAATTACAATTTATTCTCAAAATTATCCAATCAGTGTACGATTCAAGAAATCAACAAATATTTTTTAATATTGCGTTTATGAACATTTAGGTACGATGATATGGATATTTTATCAAATTATATTGACCTTTTAGAATTTGAGAAGTTCACAATTTTAATAAATCTAATCTGGTGATTTGTTAATTGAACTAATAGCTGACACATAGATGAGTTCAATTATTAGGACGTTGAATTGAAAGGGTCATTGTTGTTTTTTCCTTTCTCTTTTGGCCATTTGCTTTGATTTCGATAAGACCAAGGCAGAAGAAAAAGAAAAGCAAAAGAATTAATATAATTTCTTTTGTTGGCTTCTGGATTGAAGAATTTGCAAGTTCTTTCTTTTGATCTAACTGTGACATGTCATTTGGCAGCACATGCATCCAGTTATACAATCAATTACAGTTTCATCTGAATTTCTGGAAGAAAGTGACACCCAGAAAACATAGCATTTTCGCATAATGTAATATAAAAGAATAAAAAATAAAATATATAGTATTCCGATCAGAGACAGAAATTCCAAAAATTTGGAATTTAATATATAACTTGTTTAAGGAATTTCATGATCTTATCTTTGGATTTGTGGTAGCAGGTTAAACAGAGAAAGATAAAGTGGAATGATAATTTTTTTTTTCACATTATTTGGTTTCTGAAAATAAAAATTAAGTATAATTTATAACCTATTTTACTTTTACAAAATTTAACCTCAGTATTTTAAAAGTAACAAATTTAAAATATGAAAATTGTGAAAACTAAACAGTATTTTATTCTATTATAAGATCGATTGAACATACCACATCCATTAATGATCAGACAAAGGTAAATTTATAAATCTTACTCTATAAACTAATTTTATAAAATTAATTTAAAAATAAAAAATTATGTTTCGTTACATTATAAAAAATATTCAAGTAGTAGAACATAATATTTTGTTCCAACTTGTTTAATTGTCTGTCTCGTGCTATGGAGGGGCTTGGCCATCCAAATTTCTTTTACACAAACAAAAAATAAAATGAAATAAAAGTATATATTTTTCTTTAAATTTTAAATATTTGATTCCTTAAATTTATATACACTTTTAAGAAAAGCTTTCGCATCTTAAAATATATTTTGCAGATCAGCCTATAGTCCCATGATTACAATAAGCAACCAGGGAAAGACATTTTAAGGATTTTGATTAAAAAAGAATAGATTGTTTTGGTCGTAGTTGAATAGTTTAATATGATTTGTTGGTCAAAACATATGAATATTGAGTGAGACAAGAACAACATACAGGTAAAAACAGCAAAACTAACAAAGAAAATGTTATAAATAGTAAAGAGGTTATAGTCGTTACTTGATGATGCTCTTTAATCAGACAATAAAAGCAACATGGGTCATTACCCAAATTATGATGGTTCCTAACATATCATTACCTCAACATAATAATAATAATAATAATAATAATAATAATAATAATAATAATAATGTGCAGTAAAAGTGAACTAACGTAAATCAAGATTTTGTAACCATGACACGAATGATGACGCTAAGGTAAGTTAGTTTTTTTTTTTTAATATTCAAACAAAAGGTTTGGTTTGTGAAAGAAAGCAATGATCCATATTTTATCTTGTTGAAAGAGGTTAAACTCAATTTTCAAAATCATTGATGGAACAAACTCCATTTTACCTAGTACAACAGAGTAGCTAGGACCACATTTGAATGTTGAAAACCAAATTGTTGAAAAAAAATGTTTTCCAACAAACAAACTCAAAAGTTTTTTCATGTTTTTTATAGAAAGACTTACATAATTTTCGGTTAATCTTATTATTTCACCTTGATGATTACTTGATATACAACATGGTAGTTACAAAGAAAAATGCATTCTCTGTACTTAAGAGGGTATTTTTTTTTCTTAGTATTTTCCATGAATTAATTTGAGGCAATAGTTGATGAGGAAAGTAACAAACAAAAAGGAAGATAAAGGTGAATGGAAACCAAAAGGAAGAGAAAAATAAAGAAAAAGAAGAAAAGAAGAAAGAGAGAGAGAAAGATGGCTTCTTAAATGGAGGCACATGGATGCATGTGAAATGTAGTGACTAATGAGAATGAAAAAGAATAAACCAAAGGCCATTCATAATGTGATTTCATGCAACTTCGAAGCGGCAACCCAACAAAATACACATTATATGTATTTGTGGTCCCTTTCAATTAACCATCTATGCAATCAATTCACGTTTTCATCAATTTATGAATCATATATCAACTAACATTTTTTTGTTGTGTAGTTTTAGTTTTGGATAACATATAAAAATAATCAATTTTAAAATTATGTATCCAAAAAGACAAATAAAATACGATAAAAATTTTACCACTACAAAAGAAATGAGTATATGATAATAAAAATTAACAAGAGAATGAAATTTTAAACTACATAATATATATAATTTTTCAGCGTTAAAAGTTGAATAAATTAAAAAACACAAAAAATGATATAAAAAGTCTCTCTCTCTATATATTAAAGAAGTCACCATTTTCAATAATAAAGACTCGACTTTGATACACAAGAGTTGAAAAATGATTTTATCTTTTATTTCATTAAACTATTTTTCTATTTCTGAAATTGCTGTGTGGCTGCCGTGAAAGGAAACCCTACCTTGAGAATAAAAGTGAAATGTGATTGCCACGTGGATAGACCTCATCAGAGAAAACTATTTTAAGACTATACATAATTTGGTCAGTGAGAATGTATACCTAACACTACCACATCTTTATATTATGTGCTTTTTTTTAATAAATAATTTAAAAAAAAAATTACAATTAATTTCTTCACGAACAAAAATATTTTTATTTATTTTTTCTAATATTTTTTATTTATTTTTAAGTATGAAAAATAGGTTTCGTATGCATGGGATGAGAATGGGCTTGTCACAGTCTGAGCATGTGGAACTTGACAGTTGTAATGTGGTTGCCCTTCAGCCACACGTGTCACCCTTTTATTAGAAAAAAGGTACCCCTTAAAACTCGCTAATCCCTTCATCCAGAGGGTAGGGTACGTAGGGTAGTGTAGGGTCCAACCCTAGAGTCTTTATCCCACCCTCAATCACTGTCTGTTCAAGAAGAACAAAGTTTATGCAAAGGTGCATTAAAAAAAAAAAAAAAACACCCTTTCTTCTTCTTCTTCTCAAAACACCATGTGAAACTCTTCCCCATACACTCACATTCTCACATGCAACCCAATGCATAACTTAACCCTTCCTTAATTTTGTAGGACCTCCCTCCCACATGATATACATATCAAACTTCACCCTCTTTTCATTTTTTTCCCCACTTCACTACCTTTTCTCAATTTGTCGCCTTCTTTAATTACTTTCCCTTTTCACACAAAAAAAAAAAAAATCCAAAACTACCATCTTCTTCATCTTCCTCATCTACCACCTCACACTCTTTCTGATTCAATCTTGCACCTCAACCACAAGACACGATTTTTTTACCTTTTTCTGAATAACGTGGCTATAGTATTAAGACCCTTTTGAAGATACTTATCTTGGTTTCGTGGTGTTAAAGCAGGAATAGGTTTGGCAAGTAAATAGTTGAAATGAGTAGAGTTATTGGTTAAAGAGATTTAATGAGTTTAAGCATGGTGCAGTGAACTGGAATGATAGGTCACCAAAAATGGTGAAGCAAATCACAGTGGGATAATATACATGCCGCTAAAGCTGTCATGGACCGTCGATTACGCGCCTCAGGTGCTTTTCTTTATGGAAAATTATATTATAATTTTTATTTTTACTATACGATATAATTTAGGATCAATCATTGATTTTTTTTAAAATAATAATAATAATATATTAATTAATAACTCACATTATACAGAAAATAAATACGAAAAAAAAGTTATAGTGTTATTATCATTTTATTTGTATTTATCTTTTTCTTCACCAAAACCTGACAAAACACTTAATTTTTTTTATTAAGACTGCAACTTTTTACTGATTTAAGTTTTGCAAATAATAATATTTTGGCCTTTTTTTTATCTATTTTAATTTATAATTCTAATATTTTTTAATTATTTATTTTGACTTTTTTTAATAATGTAATATATAATGATCGAAAGTGTGATAAATTAAAAATAAATAATTAAAACATATTATCTTTTGTATAAATTATTTAGTACTTTCGATTAATTCGCAATGGTATAATGGTATAAAGTGACTAATTCAGTGTTTGTCACGAGGTTTGGTTTTTGACCCATTTCCATAGGTAATGTTCAAGATTTCTAATATATGTATTAATGAGACATAATGAATAGTGTGATTTTAACAGGTTTCTTAAACAAGTGAATGATAAAGGATTTTAATCACACTGTGAAAATGTACATTTTTTTTTTCACAGAGAAAAAACAGACATGTATAATTATTTCACATTTTATTTAAAAGAATCTTGTAAGCTGATGTAACTTTTGATGTATCTTGAGATGTACAGCGATATATAATAACTTTTTAAGATATTAGTATTCTAGTTTACTTTTCTATCGGTAAAGGTCTAAACATTTACTGTTAAATATATTTTTTTTTCTTTAACTTCTTAGTGAAAATTTGAATTAATTTTTCTCGAAAACTTTAAATTAATTTAGTCTCTATATTTATGAATACATAAATTTAATTTTTAAATTAAATTTTTATAAGTTTATTTGATGTTTTGGACGTATTTCTCATCTAATATTGAATCGAATATATGTCAAACGGAATAAATAAATTAAAATACTATAACGAAATATATTTGAAACCTTAAATAAATTTAATAAAATTCAGTTAAAAGAACTAAATCCACTCATTTATAGATTTAATGAATTAGATTGGCTAAAGATTTTCAAGAGGTACTAATTCTAATTTTCACTAAAAATCGGAGGAGTAAAAATATATTTAATCCATAAACTAAATAATTATAATATTCTTTAATTTTTAAATTTTAATATATAATTGATGCAATTATAGATTATTTTTATAATTTAGACAGACCGCAAAGTACATCACTTTGTGTGTTTTATGTTTTATTATATATTTTTTTCTGTTATATTTTTCATTTATTTTCTACACGCAATTTAAAAATTATATATAAATTTTGACAGTTTATAATATATATATATATATATATATATATAAATTTTTATTTGACGGAATATAAAAAATATATAAGTAAGTTTGCCTATAATTTTAGTTTTTTGTGAATTATATTTATTTGTTAATTTTCATACTTTTAAGTAGAAGTATAGCTAAATTGTAGATTAACGTGATATTATAAATATTATTACATTTATTTATTCTTTTTTATTATTAAAAATATTATTTTCAAATTATTGAACTTATTTGTTGGAGTTGTAGCTTTTTTTTATTTGTCATAGATTTTGAGTTGTTAGTTGGTAATATTAAAGTACAGATATATTTTTCTTACACCTTTACTTTTGCCCTCTCACCCGGTCAAACAAAAAAAAAGATCATGGTATATATGTTAATATATGGAAAGTATTATTTTTCTAGTAGAAAAAAAAGTGAACACAAATTATTTACTGACCGAATGAGTTAATAGTTATAGATGTTCTTATAGAGTTTAGAAATTTTCATGATCATTCTTGTTCCTACCTAGGTTACAAAAATATTTGTATTTTTTGATGTTATCAATAAAATCAAGGTAACCATGTGTATTTATTATTTATGAATATTTTAATACTAATTTATAAATGAATCAGATGTGATATTATATTATTCATATTTGTTATATTATTCATATTTGTTGATATTTATTATTTGTAAAAAATTAAAATTAAAATTTAATTTATATTTTATTAAGATAAATTAAATTAAAATTAAAATTTAATATATAATTTATTAGATTAAATTAAATTAAAATTAAAATTTTATTCATTTTTTTTTTGTAATTCACATGCACTTGCAAGTATTTTTTGAATGAGTATTCGACATGTAAACCAGGTAGGTACTATCCATGCTTGACTCAATCTACTGTCATCCCTAGTGCAGACTTCTAATGTACCTAACAATCTTTTCTCGATCACTATCTAGTTCTTGGTTCTCAACACTCGTCATTAGGCTTTCGGTTCACAACTCTCGTCATTGGACTTTCAATTCTAAGTCTATAGGTGGGGGTAAAGAAACTCCAACCATTAAGTCATTAAAGAATTAAATTGAGAGATCAAAGTATCATTAGACTATCTAAAAGGCTAACCTTTTACCCTTAGTTCTCCCTCTCTTTATAAGGATGGGTTTTTTACCCTTGGTGGATTAGTAAAAGCCCAATTATAATTAACCTTGTTTCACATTGTTTACTTAACACTAGTGATCATTATAATTAGTGTGAGGCTCGGCTGAATGCCATCCAGATCCTGCTCGTGGTTATATAATCATTGGAAAGTCAATCCTAAACACGACTCATTCGATCAGCCAAGTGTCAACAAAGGTTTTACTTAGATTTCAGGTACCAACACGATAGTCAAGATGTCCTCCAATAACTTGTGGTGCCGATTCAATATCACCCACCACGCTATATGTGGTTTTATTTTAAATTTTATGTTAAATTATTCTTTGTCTCTTTTTTGGTCAAGAAATGTCAAGTTGATCCTCCAATTTTTTGTCTCAATTTGATCCTAGTTTTTGTAAAAATGATTCAATTTGGTCTTTGCCATTAGTTTTCACAAGCGATGTTAAAGTGAATGTCACGTGTCAATTTGTGATTTTATTTTTATTTTTATTTTTTTACATATGTTACTACAAGGTTGGTGGAGAGAGTCTTAATTTGGTCCCTACATTTATTTATTAATTTTAATTTAGTGAAATTTTTCTAAAAAAGAAGCAATATTATCCCCTTTTAAATTGAGATTCAATTTGCTTTTGTATAAATTTTATGTTAATATTCTTCCTAAAATTGAATTTGTTTATTAAATATTTATAAAAATATTTTAAAACAAACTTTAAAATCTATACGAAATATTTAGGACAACTCACATAGGTGAACTAATAGAGTTAATTCTTAAATTTGAGAATTATACTATTCAACTTATTACTTTTAATTTGTTCATGTATTTTTTTGTTGCATGATTTGTGTTCCGTGTGTTTCACGCTAGATTTAACAATCACATTCAAAAGATTTAACATAAGATTTATACAAAAATTAAATTGAGTGTAAATTTAATATGGGACAATATTGCTCTACTTTTATAAAATTAAAACTAAATTAAAACTAAAAATAAATATAAGAACTAGATTGAGACTCTCTATCCGTGTGACACATGTGTTGAGTGTGGAGTAACACATGAAAAAAAAAATTAAAAGAAAAACTTAAAAAAATTCAAAAAAATTACAGATTGACACATGACATTGACTTTAACACTTTTTATAAAAACTAACAACAAAAATTAAATTAAAAAACTTTTACAAAAATAGAACTAAATCGAAACAGAAAAACAAAACTGAAAAATCAATTTAACACCTAACAAAATCAAGGATAAAAAAAAATTAACCTAAATTTGATTTCATCGAGCTTGGTCCGACATAATTAGCCATACTTAAAGGGATAAGTTGTGCATGATTTATCTCGAATGCAGTCCACAATGTAATGAATTTTTATTATACACGTTTTTAGGTAATTTTTAGTTTAACACTAATGTTACAGTAATTTAAAGTGAAGCATCTTGTATACTAATTTTAAACCGAAGAAAATCTCCTTCCCAAAAAGAAATTGGGAATCCCAAACTTTTGGATTTTACTGTATCTAAATTTGAATTGGCCACTTATTTTTACAACATTTTATTTTAAAGAGAAAATAAAGAGCTGAAATCAGTAAGAAAACTAATTAACAGGGTATAAGATAGAGTTGTTTCTTCATAAATAAAAGAAAAAATTAAATTAATTTTAAATTATGAAAAAAATAATTTATAAAAATCATCTGAGAAATTTTTATAAATTTGTTTATTAAAAATATTTTTTAATTTTTTTTTGTTAAAAAGTTGATATCTCGATCAAACATGTCCAAAATTCATCCACAGAAAAGGAAAAACTCCCAAAATAAATGAAGATTACCTAAAGCTATTTTGCTTACCCATAAAGCCGAATGTGAAGTTCGGCCTAATCACATTGGATCAATTTGTATTGCTTCCCTTTGTCATGAGCTTTTCATTTTTCATTTTTCACTTTTCAAGCATAAATGAAAGTTCCTATTGTTACACGGAATGTAATTGCAATTATCTGTAAACCTTAAATTCCTTTCATTTTTGTAATTCGGTGTTGACAGTAATGAACCTTAAATAGTAGGCGGATAGATTTTTACGACCTTAAAAAATCAAGAGCACTGTGCATATTTTCCTTTCCTTTTTTTAGTTAGATTTAACTAGACATCAAAAACTGTAAAAATAAACAAAACTACAAAGCTCGAGATCTTCCTATGATAGACTTTAAATTTCACAACCACTCTTTAGAAGCATTCAGGATGAATTAAAAAAATTCTATAGAAATTTGTGAAGGAAGAACAATAATATGACTTCGGAAGATGTTATTTCAAAGCAATAATTTGAAGTGATATTTTATTTATTTTTCCAGATAAATATTGCATTAACGAGTTGTTCATTTATGAAGGAAGTGGTTAAGAAAAGAATAAAAGTAGGTAGCATGTTGACATTCAATTAAATATGAAAGAATAAAAGAAATAAAAAAAATGGAAGGTGGAGATGATAGTGGAACTCGAAAGAAGGAGGAATAAGCAAATGGCATGTACAGTGTACACGATAAAATACATGAATCTGGAAACCAATAAAAACGATATAATTAAAAAAATAAAACAAAAAAAAATAAGAAACACCTGGCGCAATATAGCCTAGGCTGTTGTAACCAACGCGCGCGGTCAACTCAACGCGCCACCGTCGAGACCAGCCGGAGCGCCGCCGGAGAGTAATTCTGCTAGAGCCGTCATGGTTCGCACTTGCATCTCCAAGGCGGAGATATAGTCCGTGGCTTCTTCCAGAAGGTTCGGGAACGAGACCTTCCGGCAACCGGGAACCAACCGGCTGAGAACGCGCGCTTTCTTCTGCACAGCCGGTAACCGGTTCCTCCTCTCCCCGCCGTTGATCCTCGTTCTCTTCAATCCGGTGGACGACGTCCTCTTCGCCTTCTTGTGCTGCGTGCGGAGCTTCCTCCACCGGCCGAGAATCGCGCGGCTCCACCGCGTTCGGCCTCTGGCGGAGGCGGCGAGAACTCGGTCGGCGGTCTCGCGGACTTGGCCAGCGGCCCTAGGCTTGGCCACCGATGATGGAGTTCGGCGGAGAGCCTCGACGAGGCGGCGGGAGTAGATCCGTTGCTCCGCCTCGGATCTCCAAGGGATAGCGTTGGCGGAATTGTGATCAGCGGCGTGGTCTCCGATTTTCCTGCGCTTCTTTTGATTAGATTCTCGCAACGTTTCTGAATTACTTGAATCTACGTTGGGCTCCAACGACTCCATAGATAATTGCAATTGAATGATTTGTCGGTTGAGGTGAAGAGAGACGAAGAATTCGAATGAACAATGAACTGTGAAAGAAGTTGATGGTGTTGGAAGCAAGTGAGGGGAGGAAATTAGAAGAGAAGAAAGAGTATAAAAGGAGTTGAAGTCACGGGGAACCACGCGTCCTTTAGTTACTCACATTTATTGCCCCTACTCTTTCCTTTCCCATCGTTTTTCTGCTGTTTTTATTTAATAATAGTAGCAATCTACAATATTACAAAATACAAAATGGAATTAATAAAATTCTGTCATTTTATAAACTGTGATACATTTTTATTTTAATCTGAAAAAATAAATGAATATAATTTTTTTAAGTGTTAAATAATGAGTTCATACCGTGATTTAAGTTGTTTATACAAATGTTATTTTTAGATTTGATGGTAAAGTTGTGCGCTCGTTGTGAAAAAGAAGTATATAAGGCTTAATTCTTAAACAAAGGAAGAGAAAGAGTTTTTAAATATATGGAAATAAAAAAAAAGTGTATAAATAATCTTGGGGTAATAAGATAGATAAGGGAGTGGGAAGTTTAAGTATGAGTTTAGTTTGACTAATAAAGCGAAATGAAAGATTAACCAACAGCAACGATGTGGTTTGAATATGATAATAATAAAATAGGGAGGGATAGAGACCTCACATGGGGAAAGTTGAGGTTTATTTGATTGGACAAGATGGGCTAGTGGACAACTTGCCTAATTAATTTTATCGTATTCTCCCCCAGTTCTAACTAATTCCCCAATTTTGATCCCTTTTCAATTTATAATTTTTATTTGGGTTGAAGAAACTTAAAAAAATTGCAAGTCACGGGAGGCACAAAACTATTTGTAATTAATCACACTATTATTTTCTGTGCCTCTTACGGATAAGATCTCCCATGTTCCCTCAATCATCTTAACTTGCTTACAAAGATAGAACCTAAGAAGAGAGAGAGAAAGAGAGAAGAGGGGACAAAAAAGAAAAAAATTGAAACATGATTAGGTTAACCTATGTGTCTAACTTTGGTTTGGCGCAACATTACCTATACCTACTGTTACTTAAGTCTGCCTCATCTCGCAGGTAAAACTCATTCCGTAACATCTTCAAAGTATGTAAAAAAAGTTGGAGTGTGTTGATTGGTTCCTGAAATGGGGCCAAAGTTGTTTGTTTTTATTGTTGGCAATGATTAGGGGGTGATGCACCCAAATGGAAGCCAAAGATACAGAAAAAGGAAGACATGTGGTTGTTTTCATAGCACTTTCTATCACCTGGCCCTCTATTTTGTATTTATTTATTTGTTTTTCAATGTATGATTTTTGGACTCACTCCCTCCCTCAGACGGTGTGGCCAGGTTTCATCCACATTGCCTCTGATGAAGAATAATAATATTCTACTGTACACTGCCCTGCATTATTGGTAAACCAAGCACTTCATTTTCGCCACCATGTTAAATATTTATCACCAACAACAAACCTCACAATAAAATAGCTGTGGCCACAATGGAAAATTGGAAACAAAATCTCTCCAAAATCTCATCAGCCTCGTATCCAAATGGCAAGCCAGAGAGCTCTGTCTCCCTCACAGAGACACGCCTTGCTGTCTTAACTCCTTCCTGATATATTAAACAACATCGCAATTGGTCCAGTACAATGATTTTTCGCATTCACCCAACAAACAAACAATACAGTATTAATTTCATTGTTTCATTACCATGTACAGTTCAAAACCTATGTGATAGTGAGACCGAGAGAGACCTCTCCTTTCAACGGATATTTTTTCACCGCATGGTTGGTTACTAATCTCATGTCCTCGTAGTATCAAACACATCGTCAAATACTGAAAAACCAAGAAAAATCTTATTATTATATTCATTTGTATATTCGAAGTTATCAGAAAACCAGAAACCATCTTTACTCCTTAAGAACAACCTTTTTTTTTTTTTTTTTTACCTTTCTTATATAGATTTGCTCCGAATCTTGTATTTTCATGTGGGGTTACTTACTAGGATTTCCACTTTAAAATCTTGTCATCAATCCATGTGAGGAGATATGACTTATATGATGTGATGAGACTTTTATGCAGCTCCTCTTCTTAGTTTATAATCAATATTCAATTTGACTTCTCCAATTAACCAATAATCCCATTAACCATGTTCCGTGAAGAACCCAATTTGCGTTTTACTTCCTCGTTTCGGACCATATTATAATAATTTGCTGGAAAAGTTCAGCTCTTGCACAAGCATTAGTGTATATATATATATATATATTTATATATAATACAAAAGATTAGTTATAGCAGGTGACCGCATGAGACAAACAACATTCATTAATGATGCTGCTATGCTCCCCAACATGTTTTTCTTGCATTAAATAACCTCAAACCATGTTCTGCACTTTCTTGTTTCTTATATCTTTTCACCTGTTATGATGCATGAATGGTTGACCTTGAACAGGCAAAGCAAGCGCCGACTCATCACAATATTTCACAATTTTAGTCACTAATTTTTCTTCACAGCACTAAATAAAAAGAAGATGAATCATCTCTGCATAGAAAAATGTTTATCCTACGAGAATTCAATTACGAAAAGCACTAACCAAAGTAGTGTAGTAGAGAATTGTTAGGCAGAGGTTTAATTTGGGATTTGGTGCAACTAACGCGTTTCGCTCTGTCTTATCTTGAATATTATTATATAATAAGTGTTGTGTTGTGGTGAAGAAGACTGTTTCTAGAGACTAATTAATTAATTAATTAATTAATTAATTATGGTTCTGAGCATTCTGAGAGCGAATAAAACACACGAATGTCCAATTATTGGGCTTGGCCACCCCACAAACACAAGCTTTATATTAATCTAACGCAACTCTTTGCCTTGCTAACCAATCCATCCCTTGCTTATCCACAAAACAATCATAATAATCATGTTTATTTTCTTTAATATATTCTATTAAACGTATTCTTCAATGTCATTACACACTTTCTGATGTCATCTTATTAGGCTACAGACCTGACACAGACATTGCAATTGTGAATTTGGACGGATCTCATTGGAAGATGGATGTGTCTTAACAACGTCTTTATTTTATTCGTTAATGTTTTTTAAATGTAAATATCGAAGCTATTATTTTTATGCTTGTCATAAGTTTTTTTAATTTATTCTAACTATTGTTATTGTTTTTATTACTTATGTTTATTTAAATTGCCTGAATTATGAAAAATATTTTTTAAAATGTTGAAATGTAACCCAACATGGTTTTAAATATACTCAAAAGTAGCATTCTTAATTACACTGTCTCCGGAGATTTAATTATTGATAATCTTCTTGAAAGGAAAAAATAGACTTTGATTGAAAGAAAAATTGAACTGTGCGATAGAGGTTTGTTGCTGTGGAGTTGAGAAATCACTGTCCGAAGGGGGCCTCACAACAATTTTACCTTAATTTGGTTAATATAGAAGTGTATTAATTAGATGTTAATTATTTAATCATAAATAATAGATTAAGCTTTTATCTCACACTTTTGCATACATTACAAAAAGACTTAAGATACTAGCAAAAGAACTAGATCGTTACGCTTATTTCCATTAGCGTAAACCGTGTTAAATTAAAATATTTTATAGATATAGTAAATTTACACTAAAACTTAAATATATCATCCTACACTACAATGGTAAATTGATTATACATGACAAATTTCTCCGACCAATGAAATTATCTATTAATGTAATGCATTTTAGTGGAATTTTAGAAACTTTCATGCTTATACTAGTAAGAAGTTCAAATATTATTAAATATATCAACGGTGATACGAGAAGGTTAACTCGAGATTTTTTTATTGTCAATTATTCATATACAAAATTTATATTTTTCTTTATTTTTCCTTCATTAATTGTAAAAGTAAAATTCAATGATTACTTACTATGATACTTTTAATTCAAATTTGCCATGATATGAGACGGTCATAAACATATAAATAAGACTTTTTTTTATGCCCGTAATAATTTGAATTTATATAAAATCCTTTATCTTATTTTCAAGTTTTTTATTATCACATTTTTTTTATTATGAAATTAAATCACGCCCTAAATTATCATTAATTATTGGTTTTACATGTATGTTGGTTAAACTTGTAATTGTAACAAAGAAATCTTATATGGGTTATGAAATGAATTTTTCCTTCACTTCCCCTTTCTTGGTATTTTTTTTATTTGATATCCTAAATTTAAAACATATAAGTGATTTTAAATTTATAATTTTTTACAAGTCAATTTTATAAGGTTGAGTTAATTTTAAAGTCTATTTCTTAAACAATAGTTTTTATTGTTTGTTGGATATATTGTGTTACTCGTTATCGAGTCACTATCAGATTTTCATTTATATTTAGTCTTATATTTGATATATATATATATATATATATATATATATATATATATATATATATATATGGCGTGGCGTGAGGAATGTGTGCTGAATATTGTATATCAACTACAAATAATATGAATTTACAATATATAAGTGAGTGAAAATTTTATTTTATTAGTCAATTTTATAAAGCTAAATTAAACTTAAAATTCACCATGATATAAGTTTTTTTTTTTCATATCTCTCATTTTCTATTATTGGTTGTGGTAAAAGTTCATTCTTTGTAGTTTTTTTCTTTATAGTTTTTTATCCCGTTGTAGAAAAAAAAAATGACAAATACATATATGCCTAGAAAAATTTCCTTAATTCAATGAAAGTTTTAAATTTAAATTTCATCTTCTCTAACAAACATTTATTGCTAATCCGTCTAATATTGCGTTTCGTACTAGAATGTTTGACTTTATTGTAAATATACTGTTTTGTTTGTATAAAATATAATATTTTATTTATGTATGTACATGTTTCATATTAAATACACATATTAGAATAATAAAATCATCTTATATTTATTTATTATGATCAAAACTATTAAAAACAAGACTTACAAATAAAAACTTTCCTCTTTGTCTTAACAAATATTTTATAGGTCACATTTCATTATATACATATCCAATTTCAAGATAAATATATTAAATTTTCTTAATGTATGACACGCAATTGATATTTTATACAATATTAAATTTAAGATGAATATATTAAATTTTCTTAATAAATGGCATTCGATTGATATTTTGAATATTTTGTACGTATAATAGTTTTGAGGTATATATATATATATAATGTAATTTATTAATGTTTTTTTTGTTTTTTATCTTTATATATATAATTTTTTTACAATATTTATATATTTAATATTTTTATAACAAGTTTACTCGAAAATTATATGTCGTTACATCATAAGATTTTTAAAATTTGTTGTTATTTATGAATTTTCTAGTAGCGGAAAGAGAGTTAATCAATTTCAGTCTTAGATAATTCATTTATAGGATTTTTTTTAATTTGGTTTTATGTAAATCTTTAAACATGTAGTAAAATGTTCTAACATATAGTTATAATGGTTTTTATGTTGCTTATTTTGTTTTTATATATTAGTTTCTCTTTTTTTTCATTTTAATAATAAATGCGTGATATAGTTAATAAATTTGACAAAACAATACAAAATAAAAAATAAAAAATATATTTATTTGAAATTTTAAAAAACGCTGTATGAATTTAATTTTTTTTTCTGGAAAAAAAATCATCATTTAAAAAAGAAATGTAGAGCGCAAATAGTTATTCTCTTGTGATTACATGTTTTTTTTTTTACAAACTTCTTATTTCATTCCCTCTTTTCTTTGTGATATAAAGTAATTAGTCTCGTTTTGAAAGAAAAACAAAAACAACACTTTTACCTAAAAAAAATTGTTTAGATTTTAGACGTCTTAATAGTTAAGGATTAAAGGAAATGGGTCGATTATATTGAGATACATCTCCACGATGTAATTAATTGTCACATGGCTTAAGTAATAAATTTGTTTAAGATGCAATGAGATGCAACTTGAATGGACCAATTATGGACAATTTAAAGGCCCATCTTTAGAGGTTTCTGAAATAATTATGTTACAAATTTGTATTTTATTTCATTTCATATAATTAGGTTCATCAATGACGTTTTTAGGTTTAGAAGATGACTTTTGCCTATGTGTTTAGTTATTAATAATCTTGTTGCAACGTCTATCACAATGTGCTTAAGAGAATGATGTGATAAATGAAATGTTTTATTTAAATTAAATTTTGAAAGAAATTAAGACCTTTGTTTCTGGAAATACTTGGTCCTTGAAAATTAATTTGAAACGAAGGATTGTTCATTAATAAGAAATATGGGAACTAAATATGACCACAATTCCAATATATCTATTAAAAATAATTATCTTATAATTAATAACTCTTAAAATATTTGTTCATCCTCAAATAAAATAAGAAAACAAAGTAAACACGTGAAATTACAAACCATCAAAAAAACTTAATGTTATTGGCTCGAAACATTTTTGGATCAATGAAAAAAATAGGTTTAATTAGTCGAATGGTACCCACACTCGTTTGGATGTGCCAATTTGATACCTATTTTTAAAAATGTATCAATTGAGTCTCAATTTTTGAAAATATTTCTCAATTAAGTCTCTTTCAGAAAAAAAAAATTATTAACAACATTAATATTTAAAATGACTTACAAAATTAAGTATTGATATTTATATTAAAATTTAGTTGTAAAAGTTATGAATAAAGTTAACCGTGTTACTAAAATTTTGCTGTAAAAAACTTAATTGAGACATTTTTTCAAAAATTTAGACTCGATTGACAATTTTTTAAAACCAGGTATCAAACTGATATATGTAAATAAAAGTAGATACCATCTGACTAATTAAACAAAACAAATATAAAGTTATGTATTCGTGATTGTAACACGAATGACATATTCGTCGAATATATATATATATATATATATATATATATATATATATATATATATATATATATATATTTAACATACACATCATTTTAACACTCATACAATTCACACATATAAAATTATATTCAATTGAATAAATGTTACTTAATAAACTTCTATTACATGAAAGTAATACGCCTGTTAGCATATAAATTTAGAACACCACAAAGTGTCAACATGATTATAATATCTCATTAGTTCAAATACCTACATCGTGAATTCATCCCTTTAATCGTAATCATTAAAAAAAAGAAAAAGAAAAAGAAAAAGAAAAAGGAGTTGAGTTATGAATAAGGAAATAAATTCTTACTTTGATTACAAATTTGTTTAGACTATTGATCTTTCAACTACTGTGAAAATTTTAGAGAATGATTTGAGAAAAAAAGATATTATGAGGTAGTAAAAAATAAGTTATTATAATTTGTTTATACTTTTTTATTATAAAAAAATTATTTTTAAAGAAAATTTCAGGTTTTACATTAATAGAAAGGAGAAATCTGAAAGTTAAAAATCTTTGCTTGAAATTTTAGTAATTAAATTATGCATACGTGATAGTAAATTTTAAGATATTAATTTTATGCTTGTTTGGATGAAAACAGGTAAATAGATAAAATCGAATACCAGCTTTTACATTTTCTAGTTGCCTGAAAACACTTCCCTTCCCCTCAGCTTATAAAGAAGTTGTAGGTAAATTATATTTCGTTGGAAAAAATAAAAGAGTGAAGATTGCTTCTTCTTCTTTTAAACAATATAGATTTTTTTTCATATAATATATTTATTTATTTGTACTTATTCAAATAAATAAAGATAATTTATTCTACTTATTTCCTTCATTGTTGAATTAAATAGGATTTTGGTCCCCACTTTTATTAGAGAATTTTAGAATGATGCTTAATTTTTATTTTTCTCAATTTAATTTCAGTTTGTTTAAAATTGATTTAATTTGACATTTTCATTAGCATGATGTTAACATTGTATTTGGATGAAACATTTCAACAATATTTAGAAATTGAAATGCACTCTATTTGAATTGCTTGCAATTAAAATCCCTTCATTTTTCCAAATAATTTGTTTGAATAAAGAAATTAAAATACCTTACATTTCAATTTTTTGTTTGGATAAAAATTTGAATTTCTTGTGAGATAAAATTTTATTTTAACAATATTTATTTTAGGCTTAATTATGTTTTGAGTTCATGATAAATTTGGAAATGGGCTCGATGACCCCGATAGGTAAGGCTGATCTGACTACCCAACTGAGCTGATTCGACCCGACGACCCAAACGTACATGGCCGACAAGGAAACCTAAACGGACTAGGTCGGCCCAACGATCCAAAAAGGTCAGACCAACTTGACAGCCCATATGGATCGATCATGCTCGTCAAGTTCGTCGACTTGGCCCAACTCGACCCTGCTAGGTCGTCGAGGTCGTCGGGCTCGTCGGGGTAGTCGGGCCCATCTAAATCGTCGAGGCCGGTCGGGTATGTCTATGTCACCAAGCCCGACTGACCTCCATGATGGGTCATTGGGTTCGACCGGCCCGTTTAGGTTGTCGGACACACCAGACGTGTTTGTGTCGTCCAGCCAGCTCGGTATGTTCGATTTGTCTAGCCCAAATGACCTGTTTGTAGCATCGAGTCAACTCGGTACATCTGGCTCGTCGGGCTCGTTCGACACATCTGGATTGTCAGGTCCGCTCGGCCCGTATGGGTCGTCGGGCCCGCTTGACTCATTTGTGTCGTCGGGCCAATCCGATCTGTCTGGGTCGTTGGGCCCACCCGGGTCTTCTGGCTCATCCCAACGTGTTAGATTGAGTGAGAAGAATTTCAAATTCCACCTATTTTGAGGGTATTTGAATTTCTTCTAATTTAGCTAATTGAAATACTTCAAAAAAAATGCATGCATTTTAAATGATTTTTAATTTCTCTATCCAAACAAAACATTTCATTACAAAGAATTTCAAATTCTCAAAATAAATGAATTACTCTCTTGAATTGCCTCATCTAAACACACCATTCTTTTATTATATTTTGTTAAATTTTTTTATTTTATTTTTATTTTTTTATACATTTTGTAAAAAAGTTAAAATAAAAAACAACATTAAAGTATGATGTTATAAAATATCAATACAAATAAATTTAAAATAAAAAGAATTCAATGTAAAATATAATTTTAAATTAACTTATTTTTGTTAAAATTTGTTTTAATAGAGTTAGTTTAAAAATAATTCTAAAAATTTTAAGAAAAATGTAAATTTTAAGAAAAAAAAAATTCAAATAGTATTTATATAAAAATTAAAGTTGATCTCAATTTAGAAAGGGATCAAATTGCTCAATTTAAAAAAATGAAATTGGATTGAACCAAAATAACAAATATAGAGAAGAGATTGAAAATAAGACAATGATACTTGACACTAACACTGATATGTGACACTATTGTTACCACAACACACCGTCACTATCACATGACTAACACACTGACTTTACATGAAAACTTTTTTTACAAAATTAAAAAAAAATCAAAGTAAAAAATTAAAAAATTAAAAAAATTACGAAATGACATGTGACATATCTTTAGCGTTGTTAATATAGTATGTAACGAAAATGATAAAATTAGATCAATTTTTTGAAAATTGAAATTTAATTGCGAAAAATAAAAGTTGGGAGAATAATTTGAGATTTTCTAACAAAAGTGGAATGAAAAACTTATTTAAGTATAAACTTAATTACTTGAATGGTCCCCACTTTGGTGGAAGTGTGTAAATTATGTTCACATCTTTGAAAGAGTATCAACTCGGTCCCAACCTTTGAAAAAATGCCTAAATTATGTTCTTTCAGAAAAAAATAAAATAAAATATTAACAACTTTAACGAATGACACAAGTCAATATTTTTTTTTTAAATATTTTTAAATTGTTAATTTTTTCTTGCAAAATATTTTGTTGCCATATGTCTGGTCCTTGGTGTGACACGTGACACTAATAATACCACATGGCAGGGTAATGTCACGTGTTAGTATTACTATCATGCATAATTGTTTGATTTTAATTTAATTCTTATATATGTCTCTTTAATTCAATTTAGTTCCTACATATGTATTTATAATTCAATTTTGCCCCCTTTTTTTAATAATTAAAATGTTTTTTTAATCCATTTTTTTTATAAAACTAAAACTAATTAAGTATAAATAGTTTTACAAAAAAAATGATTAACAAAACATGGGTTAGTAATATAAAATAATGTAATACGTTAAGAAGTCATTTTTAATAAAAAAATATCAGTATAATATTTATACAAATAATAAATTTGGTCTCAAAATTGGAATTGGAGAGAGATAATATTGTTGTATGTTAAAAAAAATGTGGGACAAAATTGAATAAAAAAGACATAAGTAAGGACTAAATTGAACCAAAGATACATATATAATGATTGAATTGAAATCAAGAATATGATATTTGGTTGTGACATTGACACCTGACATTGTCTTGCCATGTAGCTCCAACAGTGTCATGTGTCACACCAGACATGTGACAACAAAAACTTATTGCAAAAAAAAAAAATTAAATTAAAAAAAATATTAAAAATTTAAAAAGCTACATATTGAGACGTGATATGTCGTTAGTAATTTTTTCCTGAAAGAAACCTAATTGAGGCACTTGTACAAAAGTTGAGACGCAATTGAAAGTTTTTTAAAAGCGGGGACCAAGTTGATACGGTGAAATTAAAGTGGGAACCATCTAAATAATTAAAAGAAATACATGGAAGAAATTAAAATTAAGACAATGATACTTGACTTTGATATTGATATGTAACATTCTTGTTGTCACATTACACCATCGTCTGTTACGTGATACGATACTGACTTGATACGTAATTTTTTTTACAAAATTAAAAATTAAAAATTTAAATTTAAATAAAAATAAATAAATAAATAAAATACGAACCGACATGTGATATTTTTTTAAAGGTGGTGGGACAATATGTGCTAACAAAAATGACAAAATTAGATCAATTTTTAAAAATTTGAAATTTAATTGAGAAAAATAAAATATGGATGAATAATTTAAGATTCTTTAACTAAAATTGGATCAAAAACTTATTTAAGTCTATTGGTTCAAACAGTATATCTTTTAACTTTTTTTTTTTATAATTTTATCCTTCCTAATTATTTATTGTTTATTTTATTTCATATCCAATAAAAAAAATATAAATTTTGTCAATTGGCCATTTTTAGGAGAGTTGACAAACTGTCCTATCTAATTGTCCTTTTATTTATGAAAGAGAAATGAATATGATAACATTTATAGAGCATGGTATCAAGCTTGCTCAACTAAATAAAGTGACCATTTTAAATTGAGCGTTGATAAGTTTTCTCAATTAAATTTATTTTGTAATTTAAACTGGCCAATAAATGTGGTAGATATGGTTTTGTTACCTTTCTAATTAAAAGTGAGAGTTGACAAAAATGTTCTGGTTGTTTTCGCTCCTTAATATATAAAACAAGAAAATAATAATAATAATAACACACTGCATAGAATTGTCTGAACAAAGGTGTCATTTTCTTTTTTTGAAACACAATAAGGAGTTGAAGAACTGTCTCAATTAATTTTTTTCCGTGAATTCTTTGAAAACAAAATAAGTAGTTGCATAATTATTGTTTAGATAATGAATTAATTGCTTGAAAATTCTCATATATAAATTCGTATTTGACAGTGATATATATATATATATATATATATATATATATATATATATATATATATATATATATTTGAGTTAAACATATTTTGTATCATTAAATTATTTTTAAAAATTGTGTTTCATCTTAAAGCTAAATTATATACTATATTATTTGTGTATATAATGTAAAGCATAATCTCTACTCAATGATGATATGTGTTAATTATGAAACTTCATATGTTATAGAGTAGAGCTGTAAAAATGGGTTGGAACTCGCGAGTCACAAGGTTAGGTTGAAACTTTTTTATAAATTTTAATACAGGTTGATTTTTGATCCGGTTTATCTAGAATCCGGCTCACCCGGGTTGGTGAGCCAACCCGTAGATAAAAGGGTCACACAAGAGTTTTTATTAAGTTAGATTTTACATTTGAATCAAGTTAGGTTGTTTTTTTAGCTAACACATAAATACTTTGTACTTTTTTTATTTTGGTTTGTATTTGGATTGCATTAAAATTTATTTAGATTTTAATTAGAATTATAATTTAGTTTTGACTGAAAAAAATAAAAATAATTGTATTTTTTTTAATTAAGTAAACTCGTGAATCAACCCGTTTAACTCACCAACCCATGGTGGGCCGAACCGAATTCAAATTTTTTTGGCTCACTAAAAAGTGAGCCGGATTGGATTGAGGTTACGCATTTTCACAACTCTATTATAAATAAAACACTCCAACCAATCACACTTTTCATAAATATAAAGACAAAATAATATGTAATTTTATTTAACAACAAAACATAATTTTTATAATATTTTGAGAAAAAAATATATTTAAACGTTTAAAAAAAGAGAGTAGAAACTGAAAAAGAAAAGAGAAAAAATGTAAAAAAAAAATTACATTTGGCTTTTTCATAATCCTTCTTTTTTTCTTTTTCTCTCATTCTAAAAAATTATATAACTTTCTCACTTCTTTATGATCATTTTCATACTCATTCTTCACCTTCAACTAATACCATATTCTGTGTGAAGTGAAGTGATGTGAGGTTGCCAAAAACACATGTCCATGTATGACTAATGATGTGAGATGGAATGATGTAAAAAACCATACATGTGTTTGCATAATTTAGTTAGTTCATAAAGATATATGAAGTGATGAGAAGCATTTGTCAAAAATGGTAGGCGTGTGACTTTTCTACAACAGTGTCAATTCATTTTTAGAACAAAAGAACTCATTTTAGTTATTATAATAATAATAAAAAAAGATATCAATATATTTGGCCAAATTTTGTGTCTGCTGTTGATTTGTAGAGCTTGTTTTGTTTATACGCTAAGATATATGTTAAATCTGCGTTTATGAAAGTCAAGTGTTTCTAGAATGTTTTCATAGATGTTTAACACATGTAGTAGAACCACGTCTCAAACAATAAACGTGCTTTCAAATCTATGTTAAAGTGTGTGTTTCATTCTATATATAATCAAATTGTACTTACGTCAAAGTTACGACTTGTTCTCTATCCAGAAAAAAAAAAAAAAAAAAATGTTTTGTCACTGTGCTGAAGTGAAATCTCATTTGATATTCTTTAACAACATTTGTTATTTCAAAATCACTTTTCCGTCAAAACACTTTTAAAACGTAAATCTATCTACTATCAGACACACTTTTGACTAAAATCAATTGTATAATGAAGTTAGTTTAAATTAATTTTCAAATTGTAAACCAAACGCATACTTAGTTCATAAGTAATCCAAATTGATAATAAAAGAGGATGATGAAAGTATCTCAAGATTCTTAATTACCTTACTTTATAAGTGAAAAGGGTGGTGTTTGTTTGTTAGATACATAAAAGTAATTTTGAATTTTTATAGATTTTTATAAATGAACACGATGGCCCATAAGATAATGAATGGAAAAGTTAGCCATGTGAGAAGAGGATTATGATGAAAGTATTATCAATAGTTGATGTAATTTTTTTTTTCAGTATTTGTGAAACATATTATATTAACTTTTTAAAAAAAAATATTTTATTTTTAGTTAATTATTGAATTCGATATTTATGGATTATCCATTAATGCACTTCTTAAGGTAGTTGCAAACTGAGGTCGTTTTTCACATGTGGCAGACCCACATTAATTTTGTTCTAGAAGGTAGATCACAAGATAGATATAGGGTAACAACTACGAAGAACACTACTAGGTCACAAAAACTACAGCACTATGAATGTTTATGATGAGATTTTTATGTTGACCTAGTACACGTGCTTAGTCACATTCACGTGTCCTCAGAGAGCTTAGTTATATTTTGATTCAATGTATCAGTTCCTCTTATTTATTAATATGATTCTGTGATTGCATTTCTATTATTTGTTTTCAAGCTTAGTGATTTACACAGGGTTCTCAACAACTTGTAGGAAAATAATGTTGCAAAATTTTGAAACTCTGGTAGAAATACTAATTTTACTTGTTGAATTAGGGCTTTTTTTATTTGAAATTGATTTGAAATGAAAATTATAAATATGGATTGATTTATGTTTTTTTTAAAAATAGGATGAAATCGTTAGGAATTAGGATAGTTTTACAGATAAAATTGTTATGATATATACCGTTTTTTTTTAACAAAAAATAAAATCGTCATATCGATATCATAAGAACTTGAATTTTTATTTCATTACCTGTATTTACAAATTCAATATCAAGCCAATACGAAATACAAAAAAGTCTTGAACTAAATTATTGAAGCAAGACTTGTTATTAGAATCAATATGATTTTTCTTGTTCTTATTATCAGAATTTTGTCAGAGACATACAAATACCAAATTTATTTTTTTTATCATTAATTTATGCCTTAATATAATAATTTAAAATAAATTCATAATATTTGAATATCTCTTTTCGCTATATCGATACTAATATTTAAATAAGTTCATGACACCTAAAGTTCATCCACAATCTGTTAATTTTATTTTTTTTTAATTTTTACTAGAACTTTTGTATGTCTTTTATATATTTGTAGGCTTGTCTGTCGTAATTACAAAAGTGAAAAAGAAAACAGTTTAATTGAAAAGAAACATTTTATTAAAAAATAAATTATTTTTCTTAAACTTGACTTAACAATCCCTTCTCTTCTTTATATCAGACTTTACTCGGCCTTACAGGCCCTTTTTGCCAAATATAGAAAGTTAATACTAAATACACCCTCTTTTACTAACATACACCCCACTTCTTTTTTCTTTTTAGTTCTCTTTATCCGCTCATAATTCCCACTCAGTCATTCAAACTCAGAACTAATTTGTCCTGTTGCTTGTTCGACAACTTAATTTTCTAACTGTTTTTGAAGTTAATTAAACCTTTCCGATTATTTCAAACAATCTGAATACTTTATAAGCCTATAAATACAATGTGAAATTTGAATGAGAAAGAGATTTGTTAAATCAGAATCCGAAACATAGAGGAATTAAAGCTTCATTGCAATTAGGAGTTACACCAACATAACCATAAAAGACTTTGCTACATATATCTACATAGTTTTCTAGTGTCAAGAGAAGATGCTATTTTACGCAACTATTACAGGCCCATTTAAGCTGTTTCAAAACCATGGATATATATATATATATATATATATATATATATATATATATACATTGCAGCAAGGACCGAGTCACTCTAAAGAGAGAACTGCTGAATCCATAGACATGGTCTCAGAGCAGAAAAAACCCATCTACTACTACACTAGTGGAGTTACTCAGATTCCCTAGTTGCAAAATCAAGTGGACAATTACCATCCCAATCCATCTGAAATGAAGGATCCATTGGTGCTTTTTCAGTCACTTTAAGAGCTACACCTGCTTCAGGTTGCAAAGTTACATGGTAATCACCACAAATACTAGACCACTTCTCTTCCCTGCTCTCTTGGCTGCTCTGCTGTGTACTGCGTCTAACCATTGCTTCCTTAATTTCTTCTTTGTTCTTCTTGCTTTCCTCCACATATGGCTGCATGAAAAGTTGTAATCAGAAATGGAATTTTTCATTCAAGAATAGATAGATACTAAGCAAATTTAGATTCTCTGTACTGTACTATTTTTCTGCTGTGCCAACTTTTACATACCTGTTTCTCAATTTCAGACATGGTCCTCCATGAATGAATAGCCATACTCAGGATTTTTCCATCTAAGACCTGATTGCAAGTTTTCAACCGAGCACATTCGTGCTTGAGGAATATCTGATACGCAGTTTTTCTTCCCACCGGGGCACCTCGCCGTTTCTTCTTTTCTTTCGGAGGTGTTGGTAAAACCACAGGCTGCTCCACATACCCAGTCCCTGCTAAGTTGGAACAAAAATCATAGCATAAGCATCTCCGAAGTCACAAGAGACCAATGTGTTGTTACCTAGAAAGATTTTACCCAACCAACAAACCTGTCATGTGGCAAGAGTATTGCTTGGACACTTCAGTGGCCTTCTCACCATCGTTACTATCCACCATATGAGGCACACTCGCAGTTGAAATCCTCTTCTTCCTAATAGGACCTTCTTCTAAAGATCCTTTAAGGTTAATCAGTAAGCCAAAAACCAAAGTGTAGCAAAAACATCAAATAAAAAAAAAAAAGTTTCTGAAATGTCTTGTGTAGAAACTGCCAAGAACATTCCATATATCAAACTTGTGGTGAAGTGGCAGATTGAATTTGTCTTACATCTACTTAAATGACAAACAACAATAGAGCTATTGGGGTAACCTTTGTTGGTGGCAGATCGGAAAGCTAGCTTTTCAGGACGCCTGTAGAAGTACAATTGCTCAAACTGGTAGAGAAGATGTGAGTAAAGCCTTTCAACTTGAGCACATAGCTTCACACTATTCCCTTCCAATTTCAGGGCAATCACAACTTCACCCCACTTCTTTTCTCGACCAACCTCAAAACATTTAAGACAATATCCATGACATTAATGACATGGTATTACATTAGAGACAAATTCATGCAAAGATATACTGTCATTACTGAAATGCACAGAGAAGCTCCAATACTGACAAAACAACATACGAAAACAACTAAATATCCTGATGATGTCAATTTGGACCACACTTCCACAGGGCAATGCAATGTATATATATATATATACCTGGTGATATCCTCCTCTTCTTGTCACCTCCAAGTAAAAGAGGTACAAGTCCAGCAGTGTTTCTCGAACATTGAAACTGCCAAGTAGAATTGGAGAAGAGCGTTATTGTTCAAACCTTTCATATTTCACATCACCCTCCCCCATTAAATTACAAAATTTCATGTTGAACTAAAAAAATGAGAGAAAGAACAACTGTAAGAAAAACAACAACTAACATTTTACAGACCCAGATTGAGACAAAAACAGATAATAATTTTAAATTACAGAGGTGGTGTCTGTTTCTGTTCATGAGAACAATCATGAAAAGTTGAGAGCTCAAACTGGCCAAACAGGAAGCACCCACTAAAAAAGAAGTGAACTTTCTTTGCATGCAATGCACCTAACCAAACAACAGCTAAAAAGGAATATGATTTGAGGGTTTCACCACCCCATCAGAGAAACAAAACGCAAAATGGGAAGCACGTTAAGGATATATAAAAACAAGAGGCAGATAGAATGTGGTTGAGTGAGTGAAGTTTTGGTTTTACATAAACAGTAAACCACTCACATGAGAGTGAGTCCAGAAGACTCCAACAACTCAACGAGTTTATCATAGAAGCTGTCGGAGTCATCACCCGGAGAACAGTGTCCTTTGTGGGACCCAGCAGGCATTGCGGTGGAGGAAACATTAGGAAGGTTCTTGAAATGGGTCTCGGATGGCAATGGAAGCGTTATCTCCTCTTTCTTCTCCATGTTTGAGGAGGCAACAACGAAGCTAAAGGTGAAACAAACACTAACCCCAACTACTTCAAATGAGCATGGAGAAGACCTTAAGTTATGCCTTTGCGACAGCTGCACGCAGTACGTGGCGTTCAAATTTTTTCCCTCATCAAAATTCCAATGGATAAATACGATTTTGGTGCATTTTACTGTTTCTATTTCGGGTTTTGGTTCTACTAAAAAATATACAAAAAAAAGGTTTTTTGGTCATCTAGTTTTAAATATATAAATGTTAACGTTGCTGGCAACAATGATGGTCTAGAGATAGTTTTTGGGTTTGGTATAAAAAGTTGAAATTTTTAGTTCCTGAGGTCGATTATGCTTAAACCCTGATTTGAAAATCATGCTGAATTTTTATAATTTGAAATCTTTTTCATTTATCGGCAATGTTTTTTAAAAGTTGTGTCTTCTTTAATACTCAGAATTTCAAGTTGGAAAGAAAAACATATTTTAATTATGAATCGACCTAACTACAGCCAAAGAAAACACAATATATATAAAGCAAAGAAAAATAATAGATTAAGTTATTAAGGATATCTTGTTCAAGGAAAAAAAGTAAATTCACTATATTATCCATAACTTAAGGACACGACAGGATACTGTAGTATGAGAGTATATTTATGTTTACAAAATATTCGTACATGTTATATATTAATATAATTTTCTACCCATACTTTAGGTGTAGATTTTAAATAGTTTTAAACAAAATATATATTTAATATTTAAGTTAATATAATTTACCAAATCTTAGCATGTTTTCTATTAATCAAGATAAAAGTGGCTTTTTTACCTTTTAAGATTAATAAAAAAAAAAACTTAAAAAATTGACAACTTATAAAAATTATATAAAATACGAGTAAATCAGGTCCTACATACGGATTTTAATCGAGATGTTATTACATTTAAAAATATAATTTTGAAATCATGTTTTAAATAAGGTTTCTTTTGAAAAAAAAAATGAAATAGCACTCCAAAAACCGCTTATTTTTAGTTGAACCCATGTTTAAGTATAAGACTTCAATAAGTTGGAAAAAATTGTATTTTAAAATATAGTTTTTTTTATTACAAATCATGTTTTAAAACATAATATTTCGTTGAAAAATCCAACTACCTATGTTCGTATTGTTTTTAAATATTTTAATTATGTTTTAAAAATATTGTCTGAAATTGTAAAAAGCCGGAGATAACCTATGAAAAATTTATAAGAAATTAGTTCTAACTATTCATAATTAATATACACAATAAAAAATCATGTTTATCTAACCTGATTAAATGATATCAAAATAAATTTTGTATAATTTTAGTATAAAGAAATTAGGCTCCACAATAACAAAAATAAAAAAATATTACCAATAAGATTAAAGAAATAATACATGTATTTGAAATATTAATAAATATTTTTTATATAATTTAGTATATACAGTGGAGTATGGATTATTTTTTTAAATTTAAGTAATATATGATATGAGTAATATTTTTCTTTATCACGTTTCTATCAATCATTTCCTTAAATAGTTTAATTTTACATACTTTTAATACTCAATTTTGTTTAACTAATTTTTAAAAATATGGTAACATTTATTTGGAAAAAAAAAATACAAAAAATAATTAATGTTGCAGTTGCATAATGAGACTTAGAGTTTTACACGACTTGTGACTTGTTCTTTGGAAGTACGTGGTCTACGAAACTTTGAGGACACCTTAAGAAGGGGACTTTGTTGTGGTATTCCTTGAGTTGTGACTCGGAATGACCTCCTTTGAGTTGTGGCTCGGGATGGTGGATGAACACGAGCATTCCTTGAGTTGTGGCTCGGATTGACGAGTGTTGCCGGTGTGAGTGTGCAAGTTTGGTAGTCTTGGGACGAATATGAACTATGGTTCATATTGGAAACTTCACTTGGTGTTACGGAGTGTGGTCCGTAACAAGTTTCCCACGCGTGTTCTACAAGTTGTGGCTTGTAGGCAGGAAAGAGTATCTTGAGGTTATCATCTAAATATGTAGAACATGGATAACATGGTGGTGACCATGTGGTACGGAATCAAAGGATAGAGTTCCTTTGATGGGTGTACTCATATATATTTGAATTGTCTATATGTTTATTTGTTAGCTCAACCTATCTGTTTGTATTTGACGATGATCATGTAATTTGTTACACGGGAGTAGGGATGACAACGGGGCGGGGCGGGGACGAGTTTCGCTATCCCATACCCATCCCCGTAGAAAAAATTCATCCACATCACCATACCCAAACCCAACGGGTATTAAACTTTTGTCTCATCCCCATCCCCACCGGGTATAATCTCATACCCATACCCGTTTCTCACTATTTTAATATTAATTTTAATTAATTTTTATAAAATAATAAAAAATTACAGTAAAGGAAACATAATATTATCAAATATTCAATATTAGGAGGATGGTTGTTTCTATCAAATACTTTGAAATAAATTATAATTGTTTACATTTTAGATTAGAATACCAAATAAAATTTTATGAGAACCAAAATATTTATTAAATTTGTAAACTACAAACATTAATGAAACCTAGTTGATAAAATTTAAAAATATTTTTAAAAAAATATAAAAGGAAAACAAATATTCAAATTAAAATATATTTTAAATGTTTGTTTACTTTAATTTTTTAAATTCTAATGAATATCTTTTTTATGCACTAATAAAAATGATAATAAATCACATTATCAAAATGACGCAAAGAACAAATAATAAACATAATAATAAAATGTTGACATAGATCTTGTATCTTTTGAACTCTAATATATGTTAAATGGTGATAAAAAAAAATTCATGGCAATTACATTCAATTTTTATATTATAGTAAATAAAAGTTATTTATACAATTATAGTGAAAAAGTTACAGTATGATTGATAATGAGTTAGAAAATAAATTAGATAAAATATATCGAAATAGTATTGTACATGATGAACATAAACAACAAGTAAAAATATTAAAAAATTAACAAATGTGTGTCTGAGAAAAAAATTGAAAGACTATTGAAAGAAAGCGCACGAAGGAAAATAAATGTATAATTAAGAGTATGATAAGATGAAAAATACCTTAGAGATCTAAGAAAACTTTTTAAATATCAATATATATACTTAATGGTTAAGAAATAACAAAAATTGTTTTAGCGAAACAAAAGAGTTTTTTAAATAAAACAAAAATTAATAATAATAAGTAAAAAAATAAATATTACCTAGTAAGTGAAATGTTTATGCTATTAAACACTTAAATTGAGAGTATTAAAGATACTCATGTGAAAGAAAAATATACAATAAATAAAAATATTAAAAAAATAATAGAAATATTCAAATATGAGACATAAAAAGTTTTTAATTGATATACATCATTTTAACATAATTATATAAAGGTTATGATAAGATGAAAAATATATTGGAGATGCGAATGCGTTTCATGACAAACCAAATAATTAAAAGAAATAAAGAGTATGGTTACTTGTGTGAATAATTTAATAATTCAAACGAGAACGGAGATATGGCGGGAACGGGTATTATGGCGGGGATATGTACATTCCCATACTCAATTGAAAAATCAGGGATTCCCCATACCCAAACCCAGTCAATGCGGGGATTTCCCGTCAAAACGGGGACGGGTTCAAGCAATATCCACGGGAGCGGGTGTATTTGCCATCTCTACATGAGAGCATATGATGTTGCAGGTGGTGCTGGTGAGACATAGATCTAGAGAGGGGCTAGCTTGGGAACAATCTTTATGATGTTTTCCTTTTTTATTTTTAAACATTTTGTAAACATTTATCTTACCACACTCGTATTTTGTAATCGACAATTATATATGTGAATTTTCGATTATTGCGATATAAAAATAAAACAAATTTTCCTATATTTTAAAAAAAAGAATTATCATAAATACAATTTTATAGTTGTTATCTATTTTAATTATTTTAATTAGTAATATTTAACTAGGATGTCACATCCAGAAAAGGTTTTCCAAGTTTGTTTTAATGTGTTCGGGGAAATGAAATCCGAAATAATAAAATGTTAGGTTGCTGGAATGTATTACTTTACTTTGTTATTTTTCTTCAATTAAAAAGTTTTGCAAGACTTACACTTTGACTAAAATTTTATTTAGTAAATAGAAAATATTTATATATTATTATGATTTACAAACTTATTAGCATCAATAATTATAAATTTATATCATAACAATAAGGATGCATATGGAAATATAATAATAAACTTTTATAAGATTTTAAATATAAATTTGTATATTACAAAGACCATAAAGTTGTCCTCATTAATAGCATTAAATGACATATAACATTATTTGCAAATTTTCATAACCAATACTAATATTGTATATTTGAAAAATAGTAATCAAATTCTTTAATAACATAAATCATAATATAATCGTGTACGATTCATAAATTCTTCATAAGTACAATTTTTCAAAAGTACTTATTACTCAAAGTACTTCACAAGTATAAAATTTTAAAAGTATTTAAAGAACTTCACAAGTGTAAGTACTTTCATAAATACAAATTTTCAAAAGTACTTTCAAAAGTATTTCACAAGTACAAATTTTGAACTTATCACTCAAAGTGTAAGTACAAATTTTTGAACAAAAAATGCAAATTTTCATACAATTTTTAGAGTACTATTGTGTGTTTTTTTTAAATATTAAAAGGTATTCAAAATATCAAAAGACAAATAAAAATATCAAAAGATAACAAAGATATCAAAAGTATCCAAAATATAAAATATATCAAAAGATAATATAAAAAAGTGGATCATTTACATAATTAAATTTGATTAATAAATTTAATTATATAAATTATTTTTTAATTCTATAATATTCATGTCCTTTTAATGCTAAAAGATTTTCCACAAGTTCTTTTTATATATGTTCAGGAGATAGTCATATATCATATTCTCCTTCTTAGAGTAAAGTTTTCGTGTCGCTTAAAGATTTTTTCACCTCTGCGTTAGATCAAGAGATAGTCCTATGTGAGACTTTGGTGGTGAATATTCACTCGAAAACCAATAATAATAATATTTTTATTATTTGTAGTAAATTATTATTAAATAAAGTCAACTACTTATAAATAAATTAAAGAGAGGGTTTCTTCTATTTTTCAGAATTTGGATTCTATGATCAATTTTCTATATTATTTCTATAGTGTATTTTTAAAATATATTAAAAAAATTAGAATATATCGATGTTTTTTTTAATGTTGAGTGGACGATAATACCAACAAATTCTAAAGAAGATATGGACTAGTTTTGTCATTCAATTTCATTAAATAATTTTCGCATTGTGACAAATATCTTATTTAATAAGCATTAAATGACTACACAGTTAAAAGTAATGATTCCAATTCTTAAACGTTTATATATACAATTGCAACAAGCATTGCTGAATTGTATCAATTGATTGAACATTTTGGAGTATGGAGTTACTTACCAGAGAGATCATTCTTTGTATCGTTGTCATTCTTATTTCTTCTTCGGGGATTTGTACAGCAGTAGATTGTGGTGGCCCTGAATTTTCAAGCACAATCGTGGTTGATAAATCCAACACATCACCAAATTTCACATCAATTCAAGCTGCCATTGATTCAATACCAACGAGCAACCCCAAATGGGTGAAAATTCAGATAAATGCTGGAATATACAAGTATGTTACTGGATTTTTTCCAATATAAATTAGTATTTTGTATGGTTAATTTATACTAAAATAAGTAGAGAGAAACTAATCATGTTGTGTGTAGAGAGAAGGTTAACATCCCAGTGGATAAGCCATGCATCTTTATCAAAGGCCAAGGTGCAGATGTTACCACCATTACATACGATGACTACTCGGAAATAACTACTAGTTCCACATTCTCTTCCTTTTCAAACAATCTTGTTGCATCAGATATTACTTTTCAGGTATATACATCTTCAAAACACTCATTTTCACTCATGAATATTATCCATAAAGTATTTATCATATTTACAAAGGAACACAAATAACTTTATTAAGAGAAATTAACGGGTGTTTGACTATATTTTTGCATAAATTGAGGTATAGACATGTTCAATACACTTAGGGATAGCAACGGGGACAGGACAGGGACAAGTTTCGTTATTTTATACCCATCATCCGTAGAAAAAATTCATCATTATCCCCATGCCTAAATTTAATGGGTATCAAACTTTTGTCTCATCCACATCTCCAACGGATAACGAGTATAATCTTGTACTCATACCCGTACCCGTTTTCTTAGTACTCCAATATTAATTTTAATTAATTTTTATAAAATAATAAAAAATTATGGTAAAGAAAACATAATATTATCAAATACTCAATATTAGGAGGATGATTATTTCTTCGATATCAAATATTGTTAAATTTGCAAATATAGTTGATAAAATTTAAAAATATTGTTAAAAAAACATAAAAGGAAAACAAATATTCAAATTAAAATATATTTTAAATGTTTGTTTACTTCAATTTTTTAAATTCTAATGAATATCTTTTTTATACACTAATAAAAGTTATAATACATCACTTGATCAAAATGACAAAGAACAAATAATAAACATAATAATAAAATTTTGACATAAATCTTGTATCTTTTGAACTTCAATATATGTTGGATGGTTATAAAAAATATTCATGGCAAATACATTAAATTTTTATATTATAGTAAATAAAAGTTATTTATACAATTATAATGAAAAAATTATAGTATGATTGATAATGAGTTAGAAAATAAAATTTTTTTAAATAAAATATATCGAAATATTATTTTACATGATGAAAATGAACAACAAAGAAAAATATTAAAAAATTAACAAATGTGTGTCTTAGAAACAATTTGAGAGACTATTGAAAGAAATGCACAAAGAAAAACAAATGTACAATTAAGGGTATGGTAAGAGAAAAATACCTTGGAGATCTAAGAAAACTTTTCAAATATCAACATATATACTCAATGGTTCAGAAATAACGAAAATTGTTTTAGCGAGACAAAAGAGTTCTTTAAATGAAACAAAAATGAATAATAATAAGTAAAGATTTTTTTATATTACTTAATAAATGAAAGATTTATGCTATTAAACACTTTGAGAGTATTAAACATTCTCATGTGAAATAAAAATAGACAATAAATAAAAATATTAAAACATAATAGAAATATTCAAATGTGAGACATTAATTTTTTTTAATTGACATACATCATTTTGACATAATTACATAAAAGTTATGATAAGATGAAAAATATATTGGAAATGCGAATGACTTTCGTGACAAACCAAATAATTAAAAGAAAAAAAAATAGAAAGTATATAATATATATATATATATATATATATATATATATATATAGAGTTATTTAATTATTTGTGAATATTTTAATAATTTAAACTGGGATGAAGATATGGCAGAGATATGTACATCCTGATATCCATCCTCATACTCAATTGAAAAAGTCGGAAATTCCTCATACTCAATCAATGTAGAAATTTTCCGTCAAAACGAGGACGAGTTCGGATAATATCCACATAGACGAGTTGATTTTATTTGTCATTTATAAATACACTTCCATTTTCATTGATGAATATTATCCGTCGAGTATTTAGCACTATCCACAAAAAGTAAGTGACTTTTTCTTAAGAGAAATTGACAAGTGATTTTACTATAGTTTTACATAAATTGAGGTGATTAAATATTTAACATTGGTCAATCAAGTAAATTGGTTTATTTTCTTAATTATCACTTTTTCTTTCATCAATTTTATATCTTAATTTATAGAAAAAATTACTTTTCATTTGAAATTTGTCATGTTGGAGTTGTGATTGTTCATATTATAATAAATAAAGTTCTTAAACGAATGAAAACCTAAGAGAAATGTGATTAATATACTTAAAAAAATGTTATTGAACCATTTTTTAACACATGCTTTCTTTTATTTTTATAGGTTTTAATAAATTTTAATTGCTAATAAAATCTCTAAAACAAAATTTTAATGGCCTTTTCTTCATTTATCTCATTGGTTTGAACATTATTTGTGTATCTTTTTCTTGAAAATGAATTGTTATACTTGTTTCAATTAAATAGATCATAACAATGATAAAATAATGTCATGTGTCATAAATAAAATAGCATATCATGAATCAAAGTTGACTTGTTAATACAAACAAGATATGACACAATCAATATCATGTGTTATTATAATAATATCATTACATGAAAGATACACATAATCCGAACAACAAATATTATGTCTCACCATAAACATTAAACATTTGAAAATTCTTGTTATTGAATTCTAATATTTATGATGTCTTTCTTCTTCTTTTTTTTCTTCAGAACTCGTACGGTTTGAAAATATTAGAGAATTTGCGAAGACATAGGAAAAGTTATGGAATAAGGACTCCATCGTTGGCGGCAAGAATATCTGGAGACAAATGCGCCTTTTATAAATGTAAGTTTATCGGGTTTCAAGATACTCTTTGGGATGAATTAGGTCGTCATTATTTCAAAAATTGCATGATTGAAGGTGCTGTGGACTTCATATTTGGTGATGGACAATCCTACTATAAGGTACTTAATATGTAATAAATTAAGCTATGCAAATTAGATTGTTCAATTTTCTCTTTATCATCAAAGACTTTTATATCATACACAATGATTAACTAATTAATTAAATGTATAATAGGATTGTGTGTTGAATGTAACTTCTTTGGGTTGCATAACAGCACAAGCACGCAATGTAAGTAGTGATCCATCTGGTTTTGTGTTTGAAGGAGGTTCTGTGATAGGTAGTGGTAATGAAGACTCATTATTGGGAAGAGGGTATCGTCATTGCTCTAGGGTTATATTTTATAAAATGAACCTTAGTAGTGTGGTTCGGCCTGTAGGATGGGATGCTTGGAATGCCAAAGACGACGTGTATGATCTATCTATTCCTTTAACATCATATTAATCAACTTTATCTTAAACTTATGCTAATGCATATTCTACAAATTGTGAAAATATTTATGCAGGACTTGTCTTTTCTACTCTGAAATTGAATGTATAGGACCAGGTTCCAGTACTTCTCAACGTGTTCCTTGGGAAAAGAATTTGACAGAAACAGATTTTTACAAACATTTTTCCGTTCGAGAATTCATCAATAAAGATGGTTGGCTGTCACACTTACCATAAAGGAAGTAGAGATATATATCTCTTATTATGTAATTTAGACACCTTGTCTTATGAAATATAATTCAGAAAATATTTTTAAAATAAAATATAATATAAGGAACATAAAAAGAAACATTACTTTAATGCATCTCCTCCTTATATTTTAATATACAACTTTTAGATTTGAAATACTCAATGAATTGTAAGTGCATTATAAAGAAATTAAGAAATTAAGAAATTATTATTTTTTATTTATTTTACCACTTTGTTTAACTTTTTTTCTGGTATTGACTTTTGAAAAAAACAATATTTACTTTAAGTTCAATTTAGAAGAAGAAATTGCACAATATCAAAATAGATTGATGCAATTGTGATATATCGAAGGGCTTCTCCCTTCATTTCCAAAGTCTTCTTCAATACTCTCAAATGTTAGTATCTATTACCATTATAACCTTACCTACCATAGTAGTTGAGGTAATTAAAAAAAGTTATTGAGAACCATGTTTTTAACTGACACATTGTACCTCCAAATTTCTTCCTTTCTGAATAGCTATTGTGCTCTTTATACAAACCTTTTGCACCTCCAAATTTTTTCTGTCCCCTAAAGATATTGTGCTCTCCATTGAAACGGTACTTTTCTGAAATGTTCTGTTGACCGTTGTCCCTGGTGTTGGAACCTCTTAGCATGGTGGGACTTGTTCGAACCTCTCGTGGTCCTCCTATCGCACTGGAGTCTTTCTTTTTCTCATTGTTCTCATTGTTTATTGTTTGACACATAAGGTTAGTGTGAGCATTTAAATTTCATTGCACCTTATTTTGATTGCATGGATAACTATTATTGGGGTGAATGTTTGTTTCTAAGCTTACATAAAAGACATTGCATGTTGACGAAATAATGAATTAAGTACTGGTTTGTCGATATTCGATATTTATATTGTTTAACCTGATGTCGACATCCACTGAAAACACTCACAACTCTGAAAATTAATTTCAACCGAATGTGGATTTTCGGTGTGTATAATTACCGACTTCGACATTTGACATTCAGTAAAAGCCACCTAATAATTCATTTAAAAATAATAATGAAATACATACCACATCCGGTATTTGTTGGAACCAGATTTGGACATCCAATGCACACAAGAAATGAATGTCAAAACAGGTTCCGGATGTGCACTTCTATAATTGGTTTATTTTTTTTAACAAATATTTATTAATTTTTTTTTCTCATAGTGCATTTTTTATTAACATTTTATTTATAATTTCTTCTATTTTTTTTTTTAGTTTTTAAGATAATGATTTGTTAATTCTTTTATTTATTTATTTTAATTATTTGATAAGTCTATTAATAAAAAATTGAAAAACTATTTTAAAAAACTCACCTAAAGGAAGCCTTACGGATGTGAGAGCAAGAAGCATGCAAGATGCTTGCGGATGTGGGAAAGCAGCACTACTAGGAAAGTGGGAAAGAAGAGAGGCAAGGAGGGAGAAGAGAAGCCAATTATAGATGTAAGGAGGCAAGCTAGGTCAAAATTGGGGGTGGGGCTGTGCAATAAATAGGAGTGAGAAATAGGAGAGAGAAAGTTACTTCTTTAACTGAGGGTAATTTGGGAAATTTCAAATTTATTGGGTATCGAAGAAGACATTTGAGGTGTAGGGAGAAGCCAGTGTATCGAACAAGTCATTTGTCCGGCTGGGCTTCAAGGTCTGCATTCCAGAAACATCGTCGGGGTGTAATCTATTTCGCTTTGCTTCAAATAATATTTTTGGAATTTAAAAAATATTTTGAAGGTCCAAAAATAATTTTGGTGGTGCAGGAAGAAATCTCCCAAAGATTGTCCCGTCTTTTGTTTGAGCTCATTAGAAAATGACTGGCCTCCACCGAGCACCGATGGGTAAAATCTTCCTGCACCCTTATAGTTTCATTCTGCACCTCCATAAATTTTAAAGTTTCAAATTTACATTTTCGTTTGGGACTTTCGGTTTTAGTATTGTGTAATTTGGAGGCATTTTGGATTATACGATCCAAAAAGTTAACTATTTATATTTATTTATTCCAAAATATTTAATCTAAGACACAAATTTATATTTCTGAATGTGTAAATTGAAATATAAAATTTATATTCTGAAATGTAGAATATAAAATATAAAATATAAAATATATTTTGAAATATATAATTTATAATACAAAATCTATGATTAAAATTGTATATGAAAATATAAATTATGTTTACTATTATAGTTTGAACTTCATCAATGAGTAGATTATCACCATTTTTCTTTCAAATTATATTTTCTTATCGTTCAAACACAATTTATTTTTACAAATGACTAAATTCTCATAATATTTTTTTGAATTTTTCAAGTTGTTTATTGTTGAAATTCTATTTATTTTAAAAATAAATTTTTAAAAACATTTTTTTATAGTTTTATATATTTGTATACTTATTTATAATAAATTACTTTATTAAAAAATTAACTTTTTATAAACTAATGTGAATATAAATTTCAAAAATATATTTAATTTGATATTTATAAACTAATAGGGAATAATAAATTTAAAGAATAATTATAATAAAAAAGATAATTTAAATATATTAAAATTATAGTAATTGAAAAGTTATTATGATAAATAATTGAAATTGTGGTTATTTTTTTAAAATTAATTTTGATAGATGTAATTTTTTTTGATTAAAATAATTTACGTAGAAAGTTAGAAAAATAAAATAAAATAATATAATATGATTGTAAGTCGAAATATTTGACATTTTTTTTCATACAATCATATTATTAACTTATTACACATAATTTTTTAGTATATAAATTATTTTAACCAAATAAATATATATATTTATCAAAATTAAATTTAAAAAAAACTATAATTATAATATTTTATTATGATAATTTTTATGTTACTACAATTACAATATATTTAAATTCTTTTATTTATTTTAATAACTCTTTAATTCTTTTTATTTTTATTAATTTTAAATATTAAATTAAATATATTGTTTAAATTTATATTCACATGAGTTTATAAAAAAATTATAATTTTTTAATAAAATAAGCTATTATAAATAAATACACAAATCTATAAAACTACAAAAAATATTGCTAAAACTTCATTTCTCAATAAAACTGAATTCCAGTCATAAACAACTTGAAATGGGGACTAATTTCTTTGGTTTGTCCTGCATAAAAAATGTAGACTAATTTTTCTAGTTTGTCCCGTATAATATTTGGCTCCTAGATTTGCGGGCCAATCCACGACCAGCATGAAAAATTGTTTATTTTGTATTCTTTTTCATCTAGGTGGAGGATTTTAATAACCTATTTTATTTAATTAAATTAGTAAAAATAAAATATATATATAAGCCTAATTCTTAAAAAAAAAAGATATATTCAAATTTTATAATTCTTAATTTTGAAGTACAAGTATCTTGAAAATAAAAATTATTTTGATCTAGATTAAAACCAAGGAAAAAATGTGAACAATAGAGTTACTTTTAGATGAATTATAGAAAAAAAAAATTATAATGAGCAACTTGTTTATAAGAAACACGCACAATTTATTTTGTTGGTGCCATCGAATTATAGAGATTTAAGTTATTGTGGGTCAATGCAGGTCGATCAATCATTGACCTACACGAGTTGCGGGTTAAGTAGGACAGACCTAAGCAGATCAACGGGCTAAAATATTCAATATGCCCCACACACAATGTATTTTGTTGGTGCCATCGAATTCTAGAAATTTAAATTATTGCGGGTTATGTAGGCCAATGCGAGTCGATCCATCATTGACTTACACGAGCTGCGGGTTAAGCAGGACGGACCTAAGCAGATCAATAAACTAAAATATTTACTTGTTCCACACCTTTTTTTGTGGCCCTGAAGGTTGGTCAAGTGGAGGATTCTACATTGTCATCTCTTTTAAATATTAAAAGAATATAATGATAATTTAGTATATTAATTTTCTATATGAATAAGATTTTAAATATAGTTTTGTATAACAATAAGAGAATAAAAATGTCTTCCTTAATAGCATTGAATGTCATATAAACATTATTTGCGGCGCACCTGGTTTTCTTAACCAAAACAAAGTGAAATTCTATATTTGAAAAGCATTAATCATATATTTTTTAATTACATGTAAACTATTAATTAAATAAAAGTCAACAACTTGTAAATAAGTTAAAGACAGATTCGGTTTCATTAACATTTGAATTTTCTTTCACTGTTTCTTTAATGTGTCTTCAAAAATATTCCGATTGGCACTGATTTTAATAAAATTAATTATAATATATCACTATTAATGTAAAATATTGATTGGCACTGATTTTAATAAAAGTAATATAATATGTTAATATTAATGTATCTTTAATATTGGTCAGAAATAACACAAAAATATTTAGTTGAAGATTTGAACTATAGTTTTCTTATTAAAATTCAATAATTTATTTTCGTTTTCTGACAAACATCTTATTTCATAAACATTTATTTCACAGTTAAAAATAATAATTTCAATTCCTAAACATCTATATATACAATTGCAACAAGCATTCCTGAATTGTATCAATTGATTGAACATTTTGGAGTATGGAGTTACTTACCAAAGAGATCATTCTTTCTATTGCTGTCATTGTTCTTTCTTCTTCAGGAATTTGTAGAGCAGTGGATTGTGGCGGCCCTGAGATTTCAACCACAATCGTAGTTGATAAATCCAACACACCACCAAATTTCGCATCAATTCAAGCTGCCATTGATTCAATACCAACGAGCAACTCCAAATGGGTGAAAATTCAGATAAATGCTGGCACATACAAGTATGTTACATATTTTTTTTCCAATATAAATTAGTATTTTGTTGTGTGTTTTGCATGGTTAATTAATTTATACTAAATAATTATGATGTGTGTAGAGAGATGGTTAACATTCCAGTGGATAAGCCATGCATCTTTATCCAAGGCCAAGGTGCAGATGTTACCACCATTACATACGATGACCACTCCGCAGTAAATACTAGTGCCACATTCTCTGCCTTTTCAAACAACGTTGTTGCATCAGATATTACTTTTCTGGTATATACACATCTTCAACACACTCTCCTTTTCATTCATCAATATATATTAAAGTTGACTTGTTAATGACATAGTCACCATCATATATTATTATAGTAACACCATTGTATAGAAAATACATGATCATAAACATTAAACATTTGAAAATTCTTGTTATTGAATTCTAATATTTATGATGTCTTTCTTTTTCTTTTTTATTTTCTTCAGAACTCGTACGGTTTGGAAACACTAGAGAATTTGATAATACATAACATAAGTTATGGAATAAGGACTCCATCGGTGGCTGCAAGAATATCTGGAGACAAATGTGCCTTTTATAATTGTAATTTTATTGGTTTTCAAGATACAGTTTGGGATGAATTAGGTCGTCATTATTTCAAAAATTGCATGATTGTAGGTGCCGTGGATTTCATATTCGGTGATGGACAATCCTACTACCAGGTACTTTGATATATAAAAAATTAAGTTGTGCAACTTAAATTGTTCAATTTTTTCTTTATCATAAAAGACTTTTATATCATACACAATGGTTAACTAATTAATTAAATTTATCACAGGATTGTGTGTTGAACGCGACTGCCTTGGGTTGCATAACAGCACAAGCACGCAATGTAAGTAGTGATCCCTCTGGTTTTGTGTTTGAAGGAGGTTCTGTGATAGGTAGCAGTAATGGAGACTCGTTATTAGGAAGAGGGTATCGTTATTGCTCTAGGGTTATATTTTATAAAATGGACCTTGGTAGTGTGGTTCGGCCTGTAGGATGGGATGCTTGGAATGCCAAAGACAACGTGTATGATATATCTATTCCTTTCACATTATATTCATCAATGTCTTTATCTTAAACTTATGCTAATGCATATTCTACAATTGTGAAAAAAATTATGCAGGACTTGTCTTTTCTACTCTGAGATTGGATGTACAGGAGCAGGCTCTAGTACTTCTCAACGTGTTCCTTGGGAAAAGAATTTGACAGACACAGATTTTAACAACAATTTTTCTCTTTCGGTGTTCATCAATCAAGATGGTTGGCTCACACAATTACCACAAAAGAAATAGAGACATCTCTTATTGTAATTTTGACACCTTATTTTATGAAAAAAATAATTAGAAATATAGTTTTAATATATAACTTTTAGATTTGAAATAGTTAATGAATTATAAGAGCATAAAGAAAATAAGGAATTATCTTCTTTTTATTTTACCATTTTGTTTATTTATTTTTTTTGTACTGACTTTTGAACAAAAACAATATTAAGTTTAATTTAGAAAAAGAACAAATTGCATAATATCAAAACAGAATTATGCAATTTAGTTAAGTTATATATTTTTTCTCGCTCAGTCTAAACTAAAATTAAATGAGTTGAGAAAAATATTGTAACATTCCAATATTGGCCCAATTGTGAACAACCCACTTTATCCGAGTGTACTTCAAGGTTCGCATTCCAAAGATTTTATCGCCTTTTGTCTTGGCTTAGAAAGTGACTAGCACATGTGTTCAAATTCTTCCTGTATCTTATAACTTCATTCTGCACCTCCATAAATTTTAGGATTAAATATATTTTTTAAGTGTTTGTGACAAAAACATATTAAAGTTTTAGATAAAGATGAATTTCAATTTTATGTTCAAACTTCAAATTTCAGGAACTAAAAATATATTTAAATCTATATTTTAAAGTTTTAATTTTAACTTTTAATTTAGGACTTTCAATTTTCATTTCAAATCGTGTAACTTGGAGACATTTGGAACCTTCTAATATTAAAGTATTTAAATAACCTTCTAATATTAAATTATATATAAGAAAAAAATAAGAAAAAGGAAAAAAAATATAAAAAGAATAATAGATAAGGCTTTATCTTTTCATTAAATGAAATTTATCATGACTTAAAGAAAAAAAAAACTAAAAATTAAAAGGAAACTTAGCTTATAAATGAATGAAGTGAAAGATATTAATATGTGAAGAAATGAGCAAAGAGTAAACATGAGAGAGAGAGACATGAAAGAGAAAGAAAGAGAAATAAATTGAGCAAAAGATTGAAAAAACTTAAAAGTACATTTAGCATGTTAGTGCAAAATACTTTACCTGATATGAAATTGACAGAAAGATAAATTCAGAAGAATTAAACATGGTTTATATATGGGCTTCTCGGGTAGAAAATGAGCCATTTCAAAAAGTTTATTGTTTCGATCTAGAATAATATTAATTCAGCATAGGCTACATGGACCTGAATAGTTTATCAGATAAATTGATAAATCGGAGTCCACCAAGCAAAACTGGTAGTTTCCTAATTACTACCCGTTAAAGATAAAGTTTCATTAAAGAACATTTTCATGTGGTAGAACTTTCTAAGGGAATACAAGGTTTTCATGAGCTTGATCTTGAGTTGTTATTCACACATAAATACTTTCAGTTTTGTGTTATGCTAATAATACTTTTCTAGCTCCGCTATTCCAAACCAAACTTGACTAAGGAAGGGTAAAAAAAATTGGGATTAAAAGATTAGGGAGCATAGTAAATTGATTTAATAAATCATAAAACAATAAGTTCATTCTACTTTTACAAACTACTCACAAGTTTTATAGTTTTGGGTCCACTAGTCCGATCATGATTTTTCTACCATAAAGAAGAAAAATTCTTCCTTTTTTAGCTGGTTATACGCAAGGAGAGATTCAATGAAGAGAAATGAGGTTAAACTATTTTTATATCAATCTTAATAAACTTTTTATATTTTATTAAGTTTTTACTTATTTTGAATTATATGTTACTCTATTCACTTCTCTTTAATTTATTTTTAATTGTTATCATCTTCATTTATTTATTTATGTTTATAATATTTAATCCATTTCCAATTATTGATCTTATATATTTCATTTATTTTATTTATCCTTAATAATACATTTGTCCTATTTATTTATTTATTAATTATTATTTATTTATATTTCATTTAATTTATATTGGTTTGGTTCATTTAATTATTTTAATTTACCTTGTACTAGTGATTTCTATTTATTTTATTTAAGTTATTTTCGGAGATTCAATTTATTTGTTTATTTAATTTAAATTATTTTTTGTTATGCACACTCGTATTTATTTATTTCATCTCTATCATATTTTTTATATTAATTTATATTTATATTATTATATTTATTTATGATATTTTAATTCATATATTCACTATTCTTATTTTTATTGTTTTTATTTTGTGCTACTTTTAGCGTTATTTTTCTATAATTAATTAATAAATAATTAATTATATATATATATATATATATATATATATAAATTTTATAATAATAAAAAT
>Ga0214542_1000467_pt1 | contig 72944 bp, 29 predicted proteins | sample CNSS1metaG_FD_160096 | JGI IMG/M metagenome (GOLD analysis project Ga0214542, IMG submission 160096) | Root nodule microbial communities from cowpea collected in UCLA plant growth center, Los Angeles, California, USA - CNSS1 | ecosystem: Host-associated > Plants > Roots > Nodule | place: USA...
TATATATATATAAATTTATTTGATATCTCCAAAAAATTTATACATTTTTTTTGTGTTAAATATATTTTTAGTTTCTAAGCTTTAACGTGAAATTGAAATTTGTCCTTTGAACTTTAATATATTTTGGTCCCTAAATTTTTGAGATGAATTAATATAATTCTTTTAATCCAATTACGTAAAATTTCTTTTAAAATGTAGATGTGTTTCATCCTGGCATTAAGTTGTTTATACTATTTGACGCGTTCTCGTTTCAATATCTACTAAAAAATGTAGTTGACTCATAAAATATGTAATGTACTTGGATTAAGATGACTATATTCATTCATTTTTAAAGTTTGAAAACTAAAATATATTAAAGTTTCGGACAATAAAAAATTTCAGTTTTATGTCAAAGTTAAAAGATCTCTAAAATTTTGTCTGGAGATCTCTCACTACTCATGAAGAAAAATTTTCAAACTTAATCTATGAAGTTGTTTGACAAATTGCTTGTCAAGTTAAAAATTATTGTTTGAGTATAGATTATCCACACCGACAACCGTGATCATGAGCAAAAATTTTAAACACACAATTTACTTATTTTTTTTTTATATATTTAACCTACTATCACAATATTCACATACTTTCTAGAAAATGTATTTAAATATTTAATAATTTTATTATTTATAATTTTAAAGTTACCATTTTAACATTATATTTTTATTTCTATTAATTCTATTAATTTATTTTAAATTGTTTTCATTTTATTATTTAAATTTATTTGAATTTAATTCATTATTTAAAATCCAATAAATAAATAAATATAAATCAATTATTTTTTAATTATTATTATTTAACCTACTTTCACAATATTCATATACTTTTTTTTTTCAAATTAATCTAAATAATGTATTAAGATATTTAATAATTTTATTATTTATTATTTTAAAATTATCATTTTAACATAATATTTTAATTTCTATTAGTTATACTAATTTATTTTAAATTGTTTTTATTTTATTATTTAAATTTATTTGAATTTAATTCATTATTTAATAATTTTATTATTTATTATTTTAAAATTACCATTTTAACATAATATTTTCATTTCTATTAGGTCTATTAATTTATTTTAAATTGTTTTTATTTTATTATTTAAATTTATTTGAATTTAATTCATTATTTAAAACCCTAAAAATAGATAGATATAATTTTTTTTAGTTATTATTATTATTTATTTAAAATGAAAATTTTAGGTTATAATTCAATTTGAAAAAACTGAATTCCTAAAAAGGAAATTTGAAGGTTAAAATTTCCCTCTCCAAAACTGAGTATTACACATGTACAATGAATAAGTATATTTAGGATTAAAAAAAAAAGGTTTTACAAGAAATTTTTTCAAAGAGACTACGGTCAAATTATATTAATCTAGGGGTAAAAGAAATTTGAACACTACAATCTTATAAGACATTTGTATAGAAAAATCCAAACATTCACGTGTAAATGTTCATAATATAACATAAATTAGATAAAGTGTTGTCAGACTCTTTTAATTGAAATACATGTCATTACAGTTTGCCGAATCTAAGGATACATTTCATTTAGTTTATAGGAGTTCAAATAAGAATTCTTAAAAATTAAAAAACATAAATCTCTATCTACAAACTACACTCATATTTACCAGAGAAGAATAAATTTGGCACATCATCAAAAATTAACTATTTGATAAATAATCTAAAATTAACTATTTGATAAAATTAACATGTGCCATAAATAATATTATTTATTCATTTTAAAAAAATTGCAATCAACATTGAAAATAGTATACTAAACTTAAATTAAAAAAAATCTAATAATACTGCTAAAAACAACTTTCGTAAAAAAAAAAAAGAAGTAGTAGGTGTGAGAGAAAATGAAGTGTCAAAATACACAGAAGTCACCGTCCATGCGGGTTATGCTATTATGCGCCTTGCTTCTCCACACGACAAATCACCAATTTGGTCCTTTCAATGCACATCTCACTGGTTATTACATTCTTCGTAATTTGATAAACATATCTTATCAAATTCGAAATATCTTATTTTTAATTTTTTAAACTTTTTTTCTTTAACTGATATTTGTAATTTAAATTCAATTTTTAGTTTTAAAAATTATATAAAAGTAAATAAAATTTATTTGTAATTAAATTGTAAAAGTTATTTATATTTATTTTTATAATTGTAATTTTATTAATTTTTTTTTATCAAAATACACGTTTTACGTATGTCTTTACTAATATATTATAATTAAAGTTCAAGCGTTATTGGTATATGTTTTTAATTGTTTTTATTATAATAAATTTTTTATTTAATTGTAAATTTTTTTAATTATTAAATTAAAAATTCTTAATAAATAATAAAATATTTTTTACAAACATATAATTATAAAGTAAATATTTTTAATTTTATAAGTAATTTTTTAATTATATAAATGAGTTTTTTCTTTAATTAAAAATAATTATTTGAATTTAAAAAAAGTTTTATGACGTGAAAACAGATAATCTCTTGTTATTTTTCTCCAAATTTATATGTTACGTAAAAAATATTACTATAATTATAAATAATTAAAATTAAAGTTGAATAAAATTAAGATTATTATAACTAAGATATTAAAATTAAAATTATATATATAGTTAACAATAAAATTAAGGATATTAAAATTAATTGATTAGAGTCACGGAAAAAAAGGACTAAAATTAAAACTATGACAAATAAATAAAGTTGTTTAAAAAGTATGTAAGATTCTTTACAAAATTTAAGTTTAATATATCAAAATAATTTATATTCATATTTTTTATATTTTTATTTCAGAAATGATTATAAAAAAATTATCAAAATATTGTCATAATTCTCAAATTAAATTCATTATATTTTTGTCTTATGATTTTGTTCTATCATGTTCTAATGTGTTAATTGCATTCATCAAACATTAAAAGTGCAATTTTTTAGTGTTTTTTTCAATTCTAATTTTCAACTAAAATATCAATACATTAATATTTTGAAAACCGAAATTAACACTATAAGTTAAGTTAGGCATGACTTGAAAAACTCAGCTGAAAATAAATACTACTAAAATAGCACATTTAAAATATCACAAGCTAAAAAGGTAGTATAATTCAGTCAACATAAATAATTAATAAATAAATACATTTCTTCACAGTCACCTTGATTCACTCCCTCTCCCTCTACACTCATTCTAAGACTATCTCCACTACACTTTTCTCACTTGTATCCATTTTCAGGTAATTTATCATTTTTTTAAACCAAGAAAATTCCCAATTTTTTCATATAACTAGATCTGAATTTCCAATTGTATAATAAAAAGTGTATCTGATGATTCTTTTGTTTCAGGATCAATGCGGGAGGAGCACGTTGTTTTATCTGTTGTTGATCCTCTTCTTGCAGCACCTTCAACTTTGCAACCTGAGCTCGGTGGTGATGACCGAGATTCACTCGTTGAGGGTGCTACTCATGTTAATGATGTTGGGGAATGTGATACTCTGGAAGAGCAGGAACAAGAACACGAAAAAGACCTTACCCTAATGGTGGAGTGTCGCATTTGTCAGGAAGATGACACTCTTCAAAATTTGGATATACCCTGTGGATGCAATGGAACCTTGAAGGTATTTTTATACTAACTTTCCCATGTGCGAACGAGGATAGTAAACAATAAAATTGAGGCATTTTTGGATTGTTGCTTCTTGCATATTTTTAGTAAGCAATGGGTACAGTAGATTGTTGCTTTCTATGGGAGGATGAACTATGCTAGTTAGCAGTGAACTCTTTGGGAAAAAAAAATACAAACATGGTGCTTGTAATAAATGGCTTCCTCTTTTTTGAATCAATGCATCGGATTTCAAAGGATTGGCTGTTTTCAGCAGTTATTGTGTGTGCAAGTAATTTGGACTGCATGTTGATGTGAAGTCGAATGAGATAGTGGATAGTGTGAATTGCAATAGTTATATTCTTTTCTCATAACTAATAACACTTATTGATGTAGTATAGTAGTCGATCAATTGGCCATTGCTTTGCCTCCCGTTCCATCTCTTTGCACACTCTGAAAATTGACAATTGCATCAACATATCCTTTTTTTTTTTGTTTTTTTGTACAAGTTTGCTCATAGGAGATGTGTTCAGCTATGGTGCTACGAGAAGGGTGATACAATTTGTGAAATCTGCCATCAGGTGACTTGTTGAACACTTAGCATTATCTTGGTATATTAGCGCTAAGAAGCATATTGTAATTGACATGTATCTTAGCTTTAGTTGTCTTTTGGTCATTATTTTAAGGATTTTTATGCTGATTTTCTTGTGGCTGTGTATGAAGTAGGGGCTTGCTGGATAAACCCAGCATATTGATAATTTTCTTGTGGATTATATAGCTGTTAGCTTTGCTAGTGATCTCTGATTTGAGAGACTGTGGGAAACCCTCATGAACATGACAATAATGATCGGAGTATGTATTGACAATTTTTAATTCTGCCCTGTTCATAATTGTTTTGGGAATCATGTCTAACATTGAGGCATTTATAAAGTTATCAGTGTATTTTCTGTTCTTCTTAGATGTTTAGTATGCAGGTTCCAACATCATGTGTATACAACAAATAAGTCTTAGGACCTAACTCAACCCATGACTCGACTGAAAAGGTAAGGTCTACTTAGGTTATATGACTAAGGGATGTGCCTCCCACACCCAACACAATGAGGGTGCTGCAGGCTGCAATGAAGGCAGACCAAAGCGTTAAGGTGGGCTGGGGTGGTCACAATTAAGACTAGTTTCTAACAAAATTAATTTTATGGAGAATCTCAATATAGGAAAACAAACATGCCCTGAAAGGTTAGAGAAAAAAAAGCAAAGTCAGAAACAATAGATGGCTGTTAGCAATAGGATAAAAGAGAGATGAATGAATTTTAAGTACCAAATTGATTAGATGGAACAACTACGAAATCATAGGGCCAGAATATTGCATTTATTTACTTTCTCAGATTAAGTTCTAGTTTTTTCACAGAAAAGTTTTCTTGACATTCAGCCATTCAAACCTGGCTATTCTGCGACAAAAACTGTCTACCATCCTGGAGATACTTCAATTGATATCAGGTAATTCCACCTTTTTGACTGTTGATTTGATGTTATTCTTTTTAATATACACAAGAATATTTATATTTATATATGTAGATATGGTGGCAATCTCGCCTTGCTTATTTGTTTACCTTCTAGACTTCATTATATTGAGTGAGACTAAGTGTAAGAGATCTCTGATGGAAAGAGTGGAGGAATTTGTTGGGGGCTAGGTGGGTTTAAGATTATTTATTAGCCTTCTTCCCTTTTATGCTAGTCTATATCCATTTTTTTATGTAGTTTATATTCTTGCTATATTTTGAATACCTCTTGTTCAGGCTAAACTATCATTATCTGCTCTGTCCTGCATCTGGTTTTATGTCTTAACATAAGCTTCTGCATATTGGACAGTGATGACTGGGAAAGCTCTAGTATTCCTTTAGATTTGCACAATTCTCGACTTTTGGCAATCGCAGCTGTAGAGCACCAAGTTCCAGAGATTCGTGAAGGTTATGCCTATGCTGCTGGCACTAGTGGAATTACATTATGGCACTCTGTTGGTCTAATTGTAAGCGTTTTTAATTTGTTCATGAAGTTCAATAGTATGTTTTTCAAATCTTTTATATTAGCCATGAAAATTGACATTCTTAAATTTTTTCTTTCCTAACACTTTAAGAAATTGTAATTTAAGCTTAACCCAACTTCATTAAACTAGTCTGATGAAGTGAGGCTTGTTCCCATTTATATATTGTAATTTGATCATATCTCAATTTATACACCAAGGATTGAACATCTCGAGTATGGGACTAAGAGGAACTAGGTAACAAATAACGTGATAGACTCAACAAATTTGACTAAGATAAATTCTGAATGACTCTAATACTATGTTAATACTATGTTAAAGTATAAGGAAGGGGGAAACATTGAGCTGAAACCATATGTTTTTGAGACTACACGAATGCTTTATTTATATTGAGAAAAAGATATAAATACAATAAATCGATAACATTTGATATTCCCTAATAACAAAGATATGATACAGGAGTAAATAAAAATGTTTCTATAATAGATATATAATCTGGATATTCCTGATTATATAGGTTCAACTCTTTATTTCTATAATTATAACACTCTACCTCAATATGTGCCTAGTTGTTACACATAATCAATCCTCGGTCTTCTTAGAGATTTGGTGAATATGTCAGCTAATTGGTCATTAGAGTTGACAAATATAGTAGTATCTTCATACTCTAGTTCTTATCTTAATAAAATGATAATCCACTTCAATATGTTTAGTCCTCATGGAAGATAGGATTAGTGGCAATGTGTAATATTGTCTGGTTGTCACTATTAGAATAGGTCATCTTAAATAGACTTTATTGAAAAGCTGCAATATGCTTTCTGATGTACCTAAGTTTCTAGATGTGATCTTTCTTATTGTTTTCTCTTTTTTCCCATTCATTGTATGTGAACTTCCAATGTCATTATAAATATGAGAACTTAAGAGAGCGGAATCAAGCTCTCAAATTTATTATCTATTCTTTTATATTTTTTCTCAATTGTCAGATACAAGATGCATTGGAGAACTTTCTTCAAATTTAAGCTCTTTGATGAGTTGTTTTATCATGGTCCTATATTGTGCTTTTGTAGTTGACCTTGTCACCACATCTTGTTTCGTCCTTTTCTCTGATATTAAATTACCCCCAACAAGAACACAATTCCTTGGAGTGGAGCGTCTCTAGCTTGGTGACCCTGCCTAGTCTACATCAAAAGGCCCAACAATTCCAGTCTTGCCTTTATTTTAAATGAGGTCTTTTTAATATATTTTAGGATCCGTACAACTACATTTCAATAATCTTGACAACTGAGAGTTTAAAATTGACCTATTACGCTCATTGCAAAGACGATACCGAGACGGGTCATAGTGAGGTAATTTAGCTCACCAACTAACCTTTTGTATCTCCTAGGATAAAAATTACAATCCTCTTTAGTCAGGTACAAGTTTGACATTTGGATCCATTGGTTTGTCTACACGCTTAGCATCTATAATTATTGTGTCTTCTAGAATATTAAGAGCATATTTTCTTTAAGATATGACCAAATCATCCATGGATTGCGCCACTCCTATACCAAGGAGATATTTTGTTATCATTTCTTGCGAGAACAATGTTATCCACGTACACAATGAGATAAATATATCCTTGGGGAGAATGATGATAGAACAAAGAATGATCAACATCAATTTGTTTCATTCCAAATTGTTGGATGACTATCCAAAAATGTTCAAACTATTGGGGTGATTGCTTGAGACCATACAACGAGTTGTGTAGGCAACATACTGTATTAGATGACTCCTCAGTTTTTGATATTATTCATAGAGGAGCAATTGCTTTTAAATAGAATATAAAGACATAATAACTAAAAGTCCTAATTTATAATGGATATAATCTATTCCTATAGTTCAAGAGCAATGATCTTGTACAATAAATATAAAATGTACTATCAACCTATTAATCCTCCTAATTATCCTCTAAATCATGGAATGCATTTAATTTCTAATTATGTAATTAAACATTTACAGCGAAATATTAACTGCAACATAAATCATGTGATTTTGACACTCCCCTCAAGTTGGTGAGTGGACGTCATCCATTCCAACTTGTCAACAATAGATTGAAATGTAGCACCACTTAGCCCTTTTGTCAATATATCTGTAAGTTGATTTCCAAAGGATATAGATGGTGTACATAATGTCCCATTATCCAATTTCTCCTATGAAGTGTCTGTCTACTTCAACATGCTTAATTCTATCAGACAAACCAAGCGAGCTTCAAATATGTTAGGAAATACTATAGGTTCCCCACACATTACTATGTATTAATGCAAAAGGGAACAACCATTCTTTTATTACTAGAGGGAAAGTTAACATGTTTGTGCTTTGCAAATTCACTAGTATCACAATGAAACATTTTTACATCAACTTCTTAAAATAAATTTGGAAACATAATATCTAAGGTGCTTTTTGATGGATCGCTTAAACAAAGGTGGTATAACCAGGTTTTTTCTTTATTGGAAAAAGTGGTTTCTGACAACAAAGACAAATGATTTTGACTCTTAGAGCTACATATCTTGTTAGTATCCTCTAAAAGGTACAACCAATTATCTTCCTTAGCAAGTCCAATCATCTTCCGTATTCACTTGTAGGATTAAATGTAAATCTATTTTAAGCTTGTGAGAGAAATCTAATAAGCCGATAATTTGGGCACATTGTTAAGCATCCTTTTGAATGGGATTCTAATTTATCATACTATCTCCTTTTTCAACAACAGTAATGAAAGTTTCATCTGCAAGTGTAAATTTTTTGTTTCTTGGACAAGGTCTATAAGATATTAACTCAATAGATGATTGAGTCATGTGGTTTGTGGCTCTAGAATTAACTACCTAGACACCTTCTTTAGAGGAATTTGACATTGAGTGCATAAGAGTAAGGAATATTACCTACAAATGCCAAGGAGCAATTACCTGAATTTGCAGGTTTTGTTAATGTGACTAGCAACCCCTTTAATTTCATAATGTGTGTTGAACTCTGTAGTGGGTCGTAAAGAATTGCTTTCTGTTGGGTGTAGTTGTGCCATATGGACTTAAGTATGTCCTCCACCTGGAATTCCTTTAGGTGTCCAATTCCGGTTTGGATTTGGAAGCTTACTATGAAATCTCCAACACTTGTCTCAAGTGTGTCGCAACTTCTTACAATAGGTACACAAGAGGGAGTCTTTATTATCTCCTTTAGGTATATTAATTCTTCCTATTTCCAGATGAAGTGAGCGGGCCTTGTCCAACTTTCTTCCCCTTGTTTTGTACAAGCAAGGCTGAACTTTCAGTTGATGGGGTTTCCAACATTACTCCTCTACGGGTTTCTTCAGCCTATGACACAATCATTGTCTCATTGAGTGGGGAGAGTCCTTCCTAGCACTTGAATTCTAACACAGTCAAAAATTGGTAGATGCTATCATTCTCCTTTTAGCGTTTGAGTAGATCAACATCTTCATTACATTCATAATAGTCTTAACTCCTGCCACAAATTTTGTAGTATATGGGCTCCCTCACTGGCTGAGTAGTTCCCTTGTTTTGTATTAGTGTTAGAGACTCTCATCTTAATCTCATAGATTTGGGCAGCATCACCAACTAATACTGCAAGTTACAAACCGAGTATTACTTGGAACACGACCATTTTTGGCTAATAACCAAGTATTATTTGAACGCTCAACCACTTCTGGCTTAAAATCTTAGTATATTTTAGAACACATCCACTCCTGGCCAAACAACCCCAATATTTTTAGAACACAACCACTCTTGACTAACCCACTTAGTATTGTTTGGAACGTAACCACTCTTGACTAATAAAACGTATTGTTTGGATATCAAACACCTCTGACTAAGACACTGAGTATGTTTTGGAACACAACTACTCATGGGTAAACAAACTAGGTTTGTATAAAGATGCGATCAAATAGATCACATGGATTTGCTCACTAGAGAGTGCTAGCATCTTATGATGTACACAATTATATGAACTTTCTATGCAAAGCTTTCAAGAGAGCAGAAATATTTTTACAGTGTTTTGGCATTTAGCAATCATTCATTGCTCTGTCTTCTTCAAAGGAAATATTTATTTAGTTTGGAAGAATGAGCGGTTGCAAATCCCTTTATGGTTGTTGGGAGATTTTAAACTTACATGGTTTCATCTTCTAGCATCTGACGAGCATGGACAGAGAGATGCATTAAATGTCAATCTCCTTTTCAAGCAACATCCTGATAGATGACAATATTTATCAACACTAGGTTAGAGAGCTTTTTACTCAAAACGAAGTAAAAGAAAAGAATATACAAGGCAAATAGCTTGACTATAGTTAACAAAAGCTGTGTCAAGATGGTTGTTGAGACAAAAATAGCTTTAACTCGTATCCCAAGTAATCTTAACCTAAATTTATGCTTTGTGAATTATCTGGGGAACATGTTCAAGAATATTTTTGTTAGGTACAATGTAAGCTTAAAGACATCTATTAAAGTTTTCACTTATCGAATGAAGCAAAGACTGCAAGGTGCTGTATCATCTAGTAGACGAAGTACTTGTATCTTGCAAGATCTGCATTTTTGTTTTATAATTCATCATCTTCAAACGAAGCATCTTCATGTTTTATACTTTGTTGTGACAAACATTAATCAAAACTATGAGGCTGATGGACTTTGCTCTAACACATCTATGATAATGTTTTTAAATGTTACTAGAGATGGATCAATCGAGAATATAGGAGCAACTGATGATTCAGTAGTAGAAGTGGAATACTCTTCTCAAAGCTAACAATATGGTTAGAAAAGATAGGAGAATCTATTCTGGAGGTTGATATGGGGTTGGAAGACATTTTCTTTTTCTGAAAAGCTAGAGGGAAATAAAAACTTAGTAGAGGGTATCAAAATAGTGAAAGCGAATCTGGGAGAAAAGTTTGCTGAAACAAATTCTTCAAGAGAAAGTGGGTTTACAAGACGATTTGAAAAAGATTCTAGATGTCATTTTCAGAAAGTAAAATTTAAGTCTAAATTAAGCTCACAAAACTGGCTTGATAAGGTAAGTTTGTACCTACTTATATATAATTTGACCATATCTCTAATTGATGAGGGATTTTCAACACTAACATCATCCATTGGACCACTGCACCTTTTCTGATCATTGTCCTTCAAATATATTTATGTATGCGTATGTGGTACCTACCCATGTATTTCTGTTGGGTGTAGGGTTACAATATTGTATTTCTCGTGTTTACTTTTTTGGGTGTAGTGTCTGATGGGTGCTTTTTGTTATGTTGTTAATTCTTATATGGAAAGAGATCCCTGTATTTTTAAAACCTTATATATTAAATGGTTTTCCTGGTGCAATTCCTTAATTTCTGTGCCTGGTTCGTTTGCAAAATTTGCAGTTAATGGCTCTTTTACTTCTGAGGCATGTTGCTCCCCTCTTCAATGCTGATGTGGAGAAAGTTTTAGCGTATTTTTATGTAAGTTATAATCTAAATGATTAACCGTGGTGCTATATAGCTGATTGGTTGATTTCATATACTTAATGTTTTCCAGTTTTTCTTTCTTCGTGCGGCTGCTGTTGTCCTTCCTTGGTATCTTATAGCCTGGATAATTCGCGTAATACAGCATCAAAGGCAAAGACAAGTTACTACCCTGTGCTTATTCTAATATTGAAATATGTGTTATTTTCCCTTCCTTTTTCCGTTTTTCATATTTTGATTAATCATATGATGCCAATTGGTAGACCATTAAGATTATAATATTTAAGTGAGGGTATCAATTTGAATTGCAACAATCTATGGTGCACATGGCATGATTCTCTTATCACTGGTGAAAAACAATGTGAAACTAAGCTTCTTGCCTGTCTATAGTCTCTACCAGAGACCTGGAAAGTTGATAGTGATTGCAGGCTAAGTTTTGATGATGGGAAATGTTTTTGTCTGGGTTCTATTCTCAACATGTACTTATTATTCTAGTACATCTTTACTTTGTGCTTTTTATTTTTCTTTGACGAACTAACAGAATCATGTATTTATTTTGGATCAGCAAGCACCTGAAGAACTTGCATTTATGCTACAAGCAGACGAACAAGGTTAGCAGTTTGCAATATCACCAGGATCTATTTTTCACTGATTAATTCCCGAATGCCATCCCTAATACAAGGACCTTAAAAATTGTGGTTGGATCAGTAGCGCAACAGAATAAGATCTGACGGCTCTGTATCTGGTTCTCCATTTGTATCTTTCTCGGGTTATAATACCCCACCTCCCTCCCTCTCTCACTCTTTCTTCTGTAAATAGGTATATTATACATCGTCTCATCAGCCCAAATACAGCTTATACAGCTGCTAATCGGGAAATTAATGTTAACAGGAAATGTTCTTCAACTATGAAAATATCTGTATACAAATTTGTAGTTTATTGATGTCTTGATATATTTTGAAAATAGAATAAATTCACCAAACATGTTTGAAACCTTATTTTGGCCTCTTACTATTAATTTTTAGTAATGGTGAAGAAGTGTAGTTTATGTTAACCTGCCTAATTTAAAATAAGCTCTCTGGGGGTAGCAGAACTGAAAAGGGAAACTGGTCATTGATTTCTATCTTCGGACAAATTATTTGAATGTGCTGCTGAAGCATTCTCCCAATAGCCAAGAGTGACCTGGTTAATAGTTTTAAATTACGGTTGCAGTTTCATGCAGTTCTTGAAATTTTGTGAAATTTCTGTAGATGGGGCTGTAATTGTAGTTGCGATGCAGTTGTGGCGATTAAAAAACCGGGTTGTGTCCGTAATTGTGGTGTCGGACCTGCACTTAAAACCATAAACCATGTAGCATGGTAGGTGAGGTACTTTCAGAGTTCCAAGTTTATCGTCAAGGCAATTGTCAGTTTTGTTCAATGCAAGATTGATATAGCATTTTGTTGTAGGTAGAGGTGTTAAAATGAGTATAAATGCATGAATCAAAAAATTTTGGCTTAAAATCTTAGTATATTTTAGAACACATCCACTCCTGGCCAAACAACCCCAATATTTTTTAGAACACAACCACTCTTGACTAACCCACTTAGTATTGTTTGGAACGTAGTCACTCTTAATAAAATGTATTGTTTGGATATCAAACACCTCTGACTAAGATACTGAGTATGTTTTGGAACACAACTACTCATGGGTAAACAAACTAGGTTTGTATAAAGATGCGATCAAATAGATCACATGGATTTGCTCACTAGAGAGTGCTAGCATCTTATGATGTACACAATTATATGAACTTTCTATGCAAAGCTTTCAAGAGAGCAGAAGTATTACTTTTGAAGTATTTCAATTAGTTAAATTAGAAGGAATTCAAATATCCTCAAAAAAGGTAGAATTTGAAATTCTTCTCACTCAACCTCACACTAGACTCAACCCCAAACGGACCTGGCAAATCCGACAACCATGACAGGCTGGGTTGGCTAGACACTCCAGACGGATCAAACTGACCTGACAATACAAACGGGTCGAGCAAACTCGATGACTTAGAATGGGCCCGATGACCCAGATAGATCGGGGTGACCTGATGACACATACAGGTCAGGCGAGCTTGACAACTCAAACAGGTCAGCGGGTCCGATGGCCAAGCAGGGTGAGTACAAAGGTTGGCATGAGATTTGTATGCATGATAAGTATTACTTGGTTGGTGGAATATGAATCGTATGTGGTTACGACGTAATTCCATGAGCCTCTAGGTGAGACTTCATGGTGGTGCCTCAGTTGATCGGGACGTAATTCCATGGCCCCTGTTAGTGGGAGTTCATGGTGGTGCCCCATCTAAAATGCATGTATTTTTTTTGAAGTATTTCAATTAGTTAAATTAGAAGGAATTCAAATATCCTCAAAAAAGGTAGAATTTGAAATTCTTCTCACTCAACCTCACACTGGACTCAACCCCAAACGGATCAAATTGACCTGACAACACAAACGGGTCGAGCAAACTCGACGACTTAGAATGGACCCGATGACCCAGATAGATCGGGGTGACCTGATGACACATACGGGTCAGGCGAGCTTGACAGCTCAAACAGGTCAGCGGGTCCAATGGCCCAAGCAGGGCGGGTGAGCCCGATAACCTACACTGGTTTAGCGAGCCAAATGACTTAGAAGTGTTGAGCGAGATGTGTCGGACAGCCCAACGACCCAACCTACCTGTTGACTAGACAAGCCTGACTGACTCGATGACCTAGTCGGGCTTGACCAACCCGACAACCTAGATGGGTTCGACAACTCGGGCGATACCGACTGGCCCGACGACCTTGCTAGGTCGGGTCGCCCCAACGACACAGACTTGCTGGGTGTGCTCAATGACACAAACATGCCCGACAACCCAGATCGGTCGGCGACCCAACGATCTAGTGGGTCCAAGTCAGGCCAACAACCTAGATGGGTTGGGTCGGGCTGGGTCGACGAACTTGACGGGCATGACCGGCCCATATGGGCCAGGAGGCTGATCAGGCTTGTCTCGATCGTCGAGCCGACCTAACCTAGCCCATTTGGGTTTCCTGGTTCGACTGAGTCGTTGGGGCGACCTGACCCATCTAGCTCGTCGAGCCCGTTTCCAAATTTATCATGAACTCAAAACATAATTAAGCCTAAAATAAATATTTTTAAAAGGAAATTTTATCTCACAAGAAATTCAATTATTTTATCCAAACAAGAAATTGAAATGTAAGGTATTTTAATTTCTTTATCCAAATAAGTTATTTAGAAAATGAAGGAAATTTAATTGCAAGCAATTCAAATACAATACATTTCAATTTCTCAGCATTATTGAAATGCTTCATCCAAACAAAGGTAAAGGAACTTCGAATTTACCAACAATAGTTATTTTCAATCTTTTCATAGTTTTTTTATTATAATTATTTATTACTTAGAATATTGTTCAATAATATTTTAATAATTTGAATGTTTATTTTTTTTTCAATTATATAAATTTAAAAGTTTCCTTTTTAATTATCATTTTTATAATAATGTTTGGTGAATATTTTGATTGTCGTGTCGTAAAATATAGGATTAAATATGTTTTTGATCCCTCAAATTAGTAAAATTTGGAATTAGTTTTTCTTGAAAACCTTTGACTAATTTAGTTCTTCATCTTTAAAAAATACGTGAATTTAATCATTTTAACCAAATTTTGTTAAGTTTATCTGACGTTTCAAGCACATTTCATGATAGTATTTGAATTATTTACACCGTTTGACACATTTTCGCTTCAGTGTTAACTCAAATATTATCATAAAATGTGTTTAAAATGTCAAATAAATTTAACAAAATTTTGTAAGAAGGACTAAATCCATGCATTTCTAAATATGAAAGACTAAATTGATATAAAGTTTTGAAGAGGAACTAATTCCAAAATTCACTGAAACTTGAAAGACCAAAAACATATTTAACCCTAAAATATATTTTGTATTATAATAAATATAAATATATAAAATAAATTGAAACCACAAAAATATCATTATATTTGAAATTGAAATTTAATTCATAAAATTTTAAAATTTTATATAGTATTTACAATTTAGATTCCATACATGACTAGGACATAATAAAATCGCTAGAATTTTTGAAAAAAAAATTATAAAATCATGTAAATTACCTTTTTTCTATGCACCCTTCACCTTCTTGGTTGAATAAATTTTAATTAAAATAAAGTAAGGTATAATGCACGCGCTATATATATATATATATATATATATATATATATATATATATATATACTTTTGTAGAAAACAAAATCTATATCTCATACAATTTCACGACTCTCAATTTTAAACTATTTTTCAAAAGATCAGGAGTCAACTCACTTAATTTATCAATTACGTGTATCGAATTGAATTACAGAATTTCAAACTTGCCAACATAAAATAAATTGAGTTAAATTCAGTAATTTCTAACAGAATCTATAGTGAATTAAGTGATATGAGCTGAGGTGACTCTCTTTCACAACTTCCCCTGCTTTTATGCCAATTTTATGGACTCCATTGGCTGGCTACTTCAAAAAACTTTCGGACATGGCTAAGCCAATGCTAGAAGAAACTTTTTCAGAAAAATAAAAAATTTCACTTTTTATTTAATTTATCCACCTCAATATTTTAGAAAATTTAATTTAACAGTACAAAAAAACTGAGGGGCACATAAGATTCCTTTGAAAAATTAATAAAAACTGGGTCAAAGTTTTGGAGATCTTTTTTTCTGTTTTTTGGGTTTTCAGGACCAATCATCCTGACAATTGAAAACAATAAAAACTTTTCTAACAGTATTACTTCTGGTTCCTATGTAAAGAGATTATAGCATTGCTGTATTAAGCTAGGAATTCCTATGTGATAAGGTAGAATCATTTGATTCAAACCACTTATGGTTCAGAAACTATATTACCATTGATGAATCTTAAAAGCTGTATTGGTTAGAGAAGGTTTGTTTCTGAAAGCAACACTTCACTTATTTCTTTTACTTTTCTCCTTCACAAAACGGTCCGATATTTCTTTTACTTTAATACAGCTCTAAAGTGGTCACAAAGAATATCTTACTCCTTCGTTATCTTCTTCAATTCACTTCCCTATATTTCTTTCCTCTTTCACCGTTATTACTTCATTAAACATATGAAAGTGAAACCACATAAATTTATAGAATACAAAAAGAAAAACATTTGTGTGTTTGAGAGATGAGTTGAGTTGGTAGAAGTGTTTTGAATGTAGGCAATACATAGAGATGGAAGAAAAGCATAAAGGAAATCCATTGAGCACTAAAAACCATGACTAGCATTTTTATTGCATGGAATGAAGAGCTTGGAATTCTAAAGACTCTAGGCTTAAAGAAAGTGCTTCAACATGAAAGCCTGTTATTGGTTGCTTCATTTTTCATGGAGTGACTGCCATTCCCTACCTTCTTCCAAAATTCTCTACTTTTAATGCCTTTCTTCTGTCTGTTGCATTAACATTCTAAACATACTTTTACACACATTTCTTAATAAACATTTTTATATGAAAAGAATTAACAAAAGAAATCAAAGAAACCTCTTTATAAATTATCTTATGCCTAAAAGAAGTTATATATATGCATATGAGTTTCTACTGATATATTATTTTATTTTCTTGTATTTTTCCATTCTTATAAAACAATGTATCCAAAGATATATTTAAACATGTTACTGACATCTATCTTTAGTCTTGCCATGTCACCATTAATTTGGACCACATCCTACTCAAGAAAAGTTGATGCTATGAATGCTAATTGCTCTTTGTTCTGGTTTTCTTATTAAGGAATCTTTTAGTGAAGTTCATTTTGCAAAGTTAATTCTGATTAGAATTAAGTTTGAAGGGAAAAATATTTATGCTTGAGTATTTTTTTTTTTATTCTGAGAGTATGCTAGTAGTAAAAATCGTATAAAATAATTGGTTAGTTACTTTGAATAATTTTAACCAAAAAGTAAATTCTTTGACATGAGATTATATGTGAAAATTGATGTATACTCATGTTAATTGATATTTTAACCTAAATTTATGTAAGTCGAGTTGATTATGGAAGTAACAGTTTTTAAGATATGAGACAGTTATAAGATCCATTGATAATTGCACTGTTGAAGAGAAAACTTGTTCAAATTCTAAAAGCTCAAGTAGTATTATAGGACTTACTAAAAACAAGTTAAAAATACTCTTTGTGATTGCACCATTGGAGACGCACTTGCCAGTGAAAGAAAAACGGTTTCTTTGCGAGGAGGTTTGTTTTGGATCAAAATCACTTTTATGTTTCCATTAGATCTTCATTCAAGATAGATTGGAGATCCTACATCGATCACACAAGATAGAAATAATTTATCATATATAAGTGAATATATAAGTGAACATAAATGAATATATAAGTCTAACGTAAATCTTATTCAAAACATCTAAAATTTATTAGATTTGTTATTTGTCAGACCTATTATACCACCTATTAATAATGTGTTGAGAATCTTACATCGATCAAAGATAAGAAGAATTGATTAAGTCTATTTCTATTAATAGGTTGGTTTTTCATGGATTATGAGAGAATGCGGCTACTTCAATAAGCAAGATGCAGAAAATGATTCCTATTATTGGCATAGATGTCTTGAGGATATGGTACAATGACATGTCAGCAAGGGAAGATGACGTGGCAGCATAATAAAGTGTTTGAAGAGAGAGCTTCTTGGGTCTTTGTTTGGTGAAAAAGAGGAAGACAAATGATGGGGATCTAGGGAAACTGAATGGAAAGATACTTGGCTTCCCAAGGATATTGTTCCACTTAACTTTTATTCAAACCTGTCAGTGTCAATCATCTAAATCAGCCTTATATATTGCTTATATAGCATTTGCTTATGATTGGGGTGAATCTTAAACTTCCCTACATGTTCTAGGCTTCTTATGCTTTTGCTTTTAAACTTCCAAATCCCACAGAAGATAAACTGCAGGATTATCATTCCTTTGCCGCTATGATATAGCAGCAAGAAACAGAAGATATAAACACTCAGTTTCAAACCCACCACCTTCTCTTCTTTGCTTCAAGCTGAGAAGGCCTTTGTTCCTCCAAATTTTCCACAGCAAAAGAGATGAGTTTCTTGTCTTTAAGAGGGTTCTTTGTTTTAATCTGTGTTGGGATTTTAGCTTCTCAACCAGGCATGGTTTCTGGCCTCAGAAGCAAAGATCTTGCTCTGAGATGGGATCAGAGGCAATCACCACTTGCTCAAATAGCTCGTGCTCTAAAGGCTGTTGCAATGGAGGACTTGCAATCACAGTTGGATTTGGCACCTGCACCTTCACTAACATTTGATCCTAATCAATCAAACAAAAGGACAGTTCGAAAAGGGTCTGATCCAATTCACAATCGATGTTAACAGCTCAACATGCTGTGGTTTTGTCCCTTTTTTACTTTTCTAAGAATGACAAGTGAGTTCCCCAATGCCAAGATTGTTCTTTGCTTCGTTTAACAGTTTAATGAGGTTGGTCGGATTTCGAAGCTCTTCTCCTTCCCCATTGGTTTTTAGTTTTGTTGAGTCTATCTGTCAGGTGAAGAATTGCTGATGAAAAACATTTTGTAAAGAAATCAGGCATTGAAGAATAGCTAGATAGTTTCATGAATTGTTAGCTATCAAATACAGAATATAGTGGATTTCTCCCTCTCTCTCTGTCTCTCTCTCTCTCTCTCTCACACACACACACACACACACACTTGCTCTGTCTATCTTCTACTACACTAATATAGGTTCTAGAGGGAAACCAAAGTATGGAAAATTTGTGAATGCAATTAACTTTTTTAGTATGCAATCATTATAAAAACATTTATTCAACTAACAAAAAATCACCTTATAAATGGCTCATAAAATAGTTATTCCAAAAATTAACAATTCTCAGTCATGGCATTTTATGATTAGATAATAATATAAGATACATACACTTTTATACTCCAATTAAATTCATTTTAAGCACTCTTTCTAAGATTCATGCACCAAGAGGAAAAATGCTTGGACATTAAAATAAAAAATCGTTTTTTTTCCATCAACAAGATGAGTAATTCAGCAAAAAGAAGGAAAAATAAGTGAAAAAGAAACCAATGAAGAGAATGGGAGCTTGTCTCTTCCACTGGCATGTTGAACTTGACAGAGACCAAGGTTAACAGATCCTAACGACACATAATCTGGGAATTTCAGTTTGTCTTAACACGAAGCTGAGATCTCTGGTATCTGTTCTTTCTATGCAAATTGAACCTTATTGAAGATATCTTTCTTGCAACTTGCTGCCAAATCATATTCACTGCATCCCCAGGTTGTGATGGATACTTATACTCAAAGTGGGGTGTAATTTCCTTCAATCTTTCCCACATCTTGTTCCACTCTTCCCGTTTGATTGAGCGAAGGAGATTCAGCAGGTAGCCTTTCTTCACGGCATCAGAGGCACGCACAAATACAGAAAACTCTGAGTAGTCCAAAACATCTTCAAAGGGTAGCTCAATTTCATCACTGATGATCACAGGCACACAGTGGCTTACTATTGCGTCAAAGAGTCGATTCGAGGATGGGGTATCACCGGCAATGTTGAGGCAGAATTTTGATAAGGCCATGCCATGGCTTGCCTGATTGATCCCATTTCCTCCTATGCTCCCAAAACTGAAATGCACATCTTTCTCTTCTTTCAGGAGGTAGTACAGTTCTTGGCGAATGGCTCCTCCCTACAGGTTCAATATCATAAATTAACTAATTAAAATGAAGAAAGACTATCTTCCACATCTAGAATTAGTACAGTAAAATTGATGAGGGAAGTAGTATTGATGGAAAGAGGAAATTATATCATTTGTAACTATTCTCACAATACAGTCATAGTAGGATTTGTTTAAGTTTTAGTTTTTCAATGAATTGATGTGCCCAATATTTGTTCAGAGATGTTGACAGAAAAAACATTCAATAAAATTTAGAAATCAACCATCATGAGTCCTTTCCTATATTTGGAATCATGAAAATGTAATATTTGTACCACCTCTGAAATAAACGCTTGTATACACGCTACAGTGAACCTACATGTGCTGATTAAACTTGTAGAAGATGTATTTTCAACTAATGCATTATAGTTCATTAAGGAGAGATTATATATACGTGACTTCAGTCCAATTCACATAAGAGACGACACTACTTTTAACTCAAAATCTTAAGACATTGGATTAATAAATCTTTTTTTTTATATAACGTTTAATTTTGTCATTTCTACCCATATCTCCCTTTATAGGGTGACCTTTACTTAAACCAGTGTTGTTGTGGTTAAGGTGTTGTTGTTATCACAATAGTTTAAGCCGGTCACAAAGACAAAATCTTAAGACATTGGATTAATGAATCTTTATTTTTATATAACGTTTAATTTTGTCATTTCTACTCATATCTCCCTTTATAGGATGACCTTTACTTAAACCAGTGTTGTTGTGGTTATGGTGTTGTTGTTATCACAACGGTTTAAGCCCGTCACTAAGACAAACCATCGACTCGGATGACTCTGATACCACTAATGGTATAGAGGACATGAATAAAATAAAAAACAAAAGAAAGAAAAAAAAAATTCTCTATACACTATATCACTTATATCTCTCATACCTCATTTTCCAAACCCCCTAAAAATTCTCACCCAGCAATAGTCAGTTCAGTGAACCTGATATTTATATCTTGATTTACCTTCTGAAATTCAATAACAATAGATTTATATTGATATCTTGAGGTGCCAAAAAAATGGAGTTGAAGTTTTTTCTTAATTTATAATGCAGTACGAAGGATGAGAAGGACATGGAGATTGTTGCTAAAGGTGACGGTAGAATATTTGTCAAGTCTCAGTTCTCTATGTTCATATCACTTCCGTTAAAAAGGTGGCAGGGTAAAGTCAAGTACCTAGGATCAAATCTTACCTTCAAAAAGCACCAGAGGTGTAGTGTGTTCTTTAGCTGAGATGGTGACTTATATACAAGGTGAAATCGGTAAAGGTTCCTGAAAGATCTATTATCTAATCCATAAACCAAGAAGTGGTTCTTAATTCTTATATTCACCAAATTAACAAGTTAAGAAGCTAATGCACTTTGACATCTAGCCAATACACAATAAAATGCAACACAGGCCTCTTGCAAACCTTAAATGAGTATAATCAATAGCCAATTTATTTCATAAATGAAATTACCAAAAAAAAAACTGGGAATTGAATTGTAAAACTAGTCAATGTGAGATTTTTTTTCACAATAAGGCACTTATGCATTAAACAGATAACATGAGTGCAGCAAAAACTCACGTCTTTCCTGTATATTGCTCCCTGGAAATACACCAGTGTGGTACGTTCTTCATATGAAGCTGATTTAGCTCTTGGTATGGTGCCTACTAGGTGCCTGTAGGGGGCTATTACATCTTTCTTGATATTTGCTAATTGAGGAGGATACCTTCCGAAATCTGCAAGCACAAGCATAGCAGAACCCAATTTTTTTCTTGCATCCAACAAGCTGTTAGGATGGTGGGCTATAATCAGATGATCCTTCCCTCCTGAACGTTTCCATTCCTTCTGGTCCATCAAGAACTGCACTAATTTGTGTTGCAACATTTTGTTAACACTAACTTTTTCCTCTCCATGAAGCTTGGAATGCCTATTGTAACTCAGAGATGAGAAAAATGGCACAAAAATTACATCTGCTTGACTTGAATCCTGCACTCTGATTGCAGAGCAAGAATGACCAACATTAACAGTGTTTGATGACAGAAGATCAAGGGTGAGCCAGTACTCTATGCTGTGCTGCAAGTTCAGTCCACCTGGATAGCGTGGAATACCTTCAGGGTTATCCACCTCAGGCCATGTTTGATTCAAACTTCCCTTCCAACCCAATAACCCAAAGTGAAATTCTGGGGGCAAGTCATACATGAATACTCTCAATAAAGGATGAACTGGGTGAGATGCCACATTCATCTTCTGTACTGCAGAACTTGTTTTCTTGCTTGAATCAGAAGCTTGACAGTTGGATTCTCTGGACTTTTGTGATTGAAAATTTAAATCCCCAGAAGGGTATGGGGTGAGTACGTTCTGATCTCTCTTCAATTTTGGCATGAAGTAAAGTGACGCGTTATTGACAAGAATAAGTTCTAACACTGATCTAGGTATCAAAGAATGACTGCTAAACTGGAGTAGGAAAAGGGATGACAGAACCAAAAGGAACATAGAAATGATCATCACGTAAAATATAAACCTTGAGTGAAACATGATCTTCTCTGACATTGTTGAGGATCAAACAAGGTCCAATCAAGCAACCTTGCAGCGAATACAGGAACAAGAAAAAAGACTGAGAAGCTCAAAGGGTAAGCTATTTCCACAAACACAGAGCAAAAACCTTGATGGGGGTTATGGTTTTAGCAAGAAGCCCTTCTCGATCAGAATCCAAAGCTCAAATCCCTCAAACACAAATGACCATACCCACCCACTAAGGCTTCTCAGCCTTCTGCAGCGTTGAAGAAGATCTCCAAACAGTTCTCCTCACATGCAATGACTTGCACATACAAAGCAAAGTCAAACCCTCCACTTCTTACAGAACACACTGATTCAAACAGTACAATCCATCAACCAAAAATGCCAGTGAAATCCAACCTTCGTTGAGCCCAATCAAAACTAGCAACAAACAAACACCCCTAAACAAAAAGTTCTCAGCTTCAGCATTCCATTAAACACCCTAAGGAGATGCAATCATTAGAAACCCAAGAAAATTAAACAGGAATTGGCATCTGGGTAGACAAGTTTTATTTTTTATTTTTCTTTTGGGGTTGTGAAAGAATGGGTACCTGACGATAAAGGTTGATCCAGCACTCACTTCATCACTGTGCTAAGTCTTCACATTCAGACAGAGGAGAAAAAGAATAGACTTTCTTAGCAAAGGTTTATGTTTCGTTAGCGGTGTACGCATAACGTGTGCGAATTACGAGTTTCATCACACTCGTTTATTTTTCAATCAAAGTCTCAACCTTTCTTGCGGAATTCAAATACCCATTTAATTCAATGTATGTACATATAACACTTTCCAGTTCTTAATTATTTTATTCTCTTTCTGGGTGTTCACGTTGAACAATTAAGGCAAACTCTGTCTGTTTCTTACCGATCAATAACATTTGAATTAATATATAATTTAAGAAACTTAGTTTAAACGGTCATTTATGAGTAGAGATAAATATAAACATCTTTCACATTCTATATTATTTATAGTGATTAGGTTTTACGCCACCAATCAGGGAAATTAATCAATTTGAAATGTGGAGGAGTACGGTGTTGCATTGCGTCAAGTAATTTTTCTTCGACAAATAGTCAAAATCTTGAGGACAGTGGAAAATAATCTTACTAGTGAATATGCAACAACTTGTACAGTGAAAGTGACTCTTTTTTTTCTTTCTTTTTTTACTTTGTATTTCACTAGGAAATTGCTAGGTGTTATTAGGAATATGAATATGAATGGAGTTTTCCACCAAGAAAATAGAAATAGAAACTAACAAGAAAAAGACTTTGAATAGATGATTTATAGCATTTGGTTGATGTAGTAAAAGAAGACACCTGTAAAGTAAGCGAATAAGAAGGGAAAGAACCTTATTCTTTAAACTTTGTACACCAACTTGTTTATATTGTTAGAACGAATGATAAAGTATAGTGTTGCTTTATGGGTACATTATTTTTATATTTTGTCAATATTTTAGTAGGTCAGAAAATAGAAAATTAATTATGAAGGTAATACAATGAAATTAAGGAATAGCCAGAGCTCCTAATGCAGTGTCATTTTGTTTCACACAAATTTCAATCAAGTCAAAAAATATTAAATTGTTGAAAATAATTTAAGTCAGTTTAAGTTTTATGTCCAATAAAAATAATAAAATTAGTGTATGATCCCTTACAAATAAATGAAAAGATCATCAAAATTGATTAAATTATGATATTTAAGTATGCATAACCTAAGAAAACATTTTATTATTAGGGCAATTTTTTTGATTGAAACACATGATGATAAGGTGTCACTTGTCAGCCGACACAAAATGTTAAGAAACTTTTCTTTGTGGAAATTTGTTATGTAATTTTTTCTGGGCCTGAACAATTGAAATGACAACCTAATGAAAGTGTCTAGTTTACTTATTGTGCAGAAGAAGGTCATAATAACAAAGTCTACATTCGCTTAGTTAGGAAGAAATAAATCTCAATTACGTTGTGTTTATTCACTCCTTTTATAAGGTTTCTTATAATATGCTTACTCTCTTTTTCCTTCCAAAAAGGTTCACTATCTTTTGTTTTTATCGTTTTCTTTTTTTGGTAAGGCTCACTTCGGTTTGTTCCAGGAAAAATATTGGGCCTAGAAAGTGATAGCTTGAGGTAAGAAGTGGTTGTTGATAGGATGTTTCTTCCTGCACTCCCATCATTCTTAACTGCATCCCCATAATTTCTGAAATGACCGTTTTACCCTATGAAAATGTGACTTGTGGAAATATTTGTTTGGGAAGAAACTTTGCAGAATTTTTGAAACATGTTCTAAGACATGGTTTTTGAAATAAGATTTTCAGAATATATAACATATGAATGTATTTTTGAAACTGTTTTTTAATATATCAAAATTTCATATACGACATTGAAATTAAAATTATTTTGAATTGTATTATTTAGATTAAACGATTTAAATTTATTGAAATTTGAACTTTTTTATGACACATCTCGGTTACCGCTTAAAAAAAAAATTCAAATATCATAGAATTTTTAATATTTTCAAAATATTAACATTTATGATTGTTTAACCGATTTTGGTTAATGTTACTTTTTGGCTAATGTTTGCTAAGAATTTTTTTAATTGATATTCAGAAAACATTTTTTGCATTATAACATTAACTAAAATTGTTTTTAATTGACATTGGACAACTAAGGCTATTTTAAAAACTTTAATTGTCAGATTTTTATTTTTTGCTTTTTTATCTATATTAGCTCAAAAATTTCCGAGTTGATATCGATAAAATTTGATTTCAAATAAAATTAAATTTATCTAAAACGTACAATATAGAATATAATTTCATTTTTTTTAAGTAATATGTTTTTTTCTTGTATGTGATTTTTCTACCCTCTAGGCATATCTTTATTTGTTAGAGATCATAAAATCATGCTTTAATTGTTAATCAAACTCTTTTTTGTATAGATAGAGTTATTTTAGGCTTTGAAGTTGTGCAAGGAAAAAACAAGATTAGGAATCGACTCTAAGGTAAGGGAAGCTAATTATTTAGAAGGTATTAGTTTTCTTAAAATATTGAGTCTTGCTTTTAATATTTAATTTGGGGTATTCATAATTTTATCTTTTTGTAAATATGTGAGAGGTGACAAATTTATATTAGAAAAATTGTGATAAAGAGTAAAAGAATTTATTCTTTTTTCAAGAGGAAGGCTTGTGATGAAGATGAAAAAAATGCATCTACGTCATCTAAAATTGAGAAACTTCATGAGAATCCAAATATTGAAGAAAACGAAAAACAACTCTCTAAGGTTTCTAAAGTTACATATAATGAATTTGAAAATACTTTAGAACATGATCCGAGAAAGCGTCTTCAAATTTGGCAATACCCACCAAATCAAATTGATAAGGTACGAAGGGTTTATCTAAAATGGGGTCCATATCAAATGCATCTAGAAAATTATCCATTGTCTGGTAAAGATGATCATCCAAGAAGATTTCAATACACATGGTTTAGCTTATTTCCTTCATGGTTAGAGTATTCGCCATTAAAAGATGTTGCATATTGCTTACTGTGCTATCTTTTTAGTAAAAAACCAAGTGGATGACCTGACTCAGATGTTTTCATTGTTACAGGTAATTGAGTTTATTTTCATTGAATTCTAATTGGCAATAAGTTTATTGTCATCAACATGTTTTAACTTTTTGAATGTTATTTTATAGGTTTTAAAAATTGGAGGAAAGTTAATAATGGAAAAAATTGTGCTTTCCTTAAACACATTGGGAAGGATCCTTGTTCACCACACAATATTGCAGTGTCTGCTTGTCAAGACTTGTTAAATCAAAATTGTCACATTAGGAATGTTTTGGAAGTGCAAAGCTCAGATCAAATTATGAAGAATCGGTTACGTCTCAAGACTTCAATCGACACGGTTCGTTTTTTATCACTTCAAGCTTGTGCTTTTAGAGGTCATGATGAAAGTACTGAATCGAGGAACCAAGGTAATTTTCTTGAGATGATAAAACTCATAGCATCATACAATGATGAAGTTGCAAAAGTTGTGTTGGAAAATGCTCCATTCAATTCCAAATATACTTCACCTAAAATTCAAAAGGAGTTATTGAATATTCTTTCTAGTAAAGTGAAAAATCATATTCGTGAGGAAATTGGGGATTCCAAGTTTTGTATAGTTGTCGATGAAGCTCGTGATGAATCAAAAAAAGAGCAAATGGCTCTTGTTTTGAGATTCGTTGAAAAAAATGGTTTTATTCAAGAGCGCTTTTTTGATATTGTGCATGTTAAAGACACTGCAGCAATAACTTTGAAGAATGAATTGTGTGTCGTACTATCTCGACATAATCTTAATGTTTATAATATTTGTGGTCAAGGGTATGATGGTGCTAGCAATATGAGAGGAGAATGGAATGAATTACAAACATTATTTTTGACTGATTGTCCTTATGCATATGTTCATTGTTTTGCTCATCGGTTACAACTTGCCTTGGTTGTTGCATCAAGAGAAGTTATTCCAATTCACCAATTCTTTTCAAAATTAACTTTTATTGTCAATATTGTTTGCTCTTCTAGTAAAAGTCTAGGCTGCCAAGTTAGATGAAATTGCATATTTGTTAGAAATTGATGAGCTTGAAAAGGGTAAAGGGGCAAATCAAATTGGTACTTTAAAATGAGTTGGGGATACCCGTTGGAGCTCCCATTTCTCTTCTATTTGAAGCTTGATCAATATGTATGATGCAACTTGTTTAGTTCTATAAAAAATTACTGTTGATGGATCTACTTATTCACAATGTGGTGATGTTGATAATGCTTACAAAAGCTTGACCTCATTTGAGTTTATACTGATCTTGTATTTGATGAGAGAAATTATGGGGATAACATATGTTCTTTGTCAAGCACTACAAAAACAATCTCAGGATATAGTTAATGTTATGCGTCTAGTTTGTTCTACAAAAGGACTTATTCAAAACTTGAGAGAAAATGGTTGGGATAAGTTATCAAAAAAATGTGACTTCTTTTTGTGAAAAACATGACATTGAGGTGCCTAATTTTGGGGCTTTTTATGTAGCAAGGCAAGGACGACCTCGTTACAAAAAGATCATATTACAGTGGAGCATTATTTCAGAGTTGAAATATTCTTTGTTACCATTGATAAGCAATTACAAGAGTTAAATTGTAGATTTAATGACCAAGCAATGGAGTTATTAATTCTAAGCTCTACTTTGGATCTTAAGGAGCTTATAAAGCTTTTAATATTGATAAAATTTGCACTCTTGTGGACAAATATTATCCCATGGATTTCAATGAGCAAGAGAAGATTAATTTGAATTTTCAACTTCAACATTTCATTATTGATGCTCGTCAAAATTCAAATTTGAAGAATTTATCAACAATGCAAGAGTTATGTACATGTTTGGCAACAACAAAAAAGTCTGAAGTTTACTACTTGATTTATAGATTACTTCGTTTTATCATGACTCTTCCAGTTTCTACAGCTACAACTGAAAGATCTTTTTCTGCAATGAAAATAATCAAGAACAAGTTGAGAAATAAGATGGAGGTTAAATTTTTAGCAAACACTATGATAATCTATATTGAAAGGGATATTGCAACTAGCTTCAATTTTGATTCAATTATTGAAGATTTTAAGTCATTGAAAGAACGTAGATGAGCACTCTGACTAAAGGTAACTTTTTTTTATATATTATTGTTGATGATAAACTTTATGTTACTATTTCATATATATTATTGTTATATTGTTTGGATTCTATTGCCATGAGAGCTTATTTTGAATAAAAAAAATGATGCAAAGAAATTAATTTTTTTTAATTAAAAATAATAATTTATATATAACAAATATAATTTGGTCCCTCTAAAATTTTTGGTCAAGTTTTGCCACTGCGTACTTCATGCCTATTAATAAAACTTACCAAAATCTTCCACAACATATACTCACATTGCACCATAACATTCTGCACTTACCGATTCATGATACACAAAAAACATATTTAATTTTCAATTACATCCTCACAATGCACCAACAAAAATTGCACTTATAAATTAGACACATAATTTACTACCGGCAACTCCACATCATATTTACAACATCAAAATTCAATCTTAAACACCAAACTATACTACTTCTATTATATACCAAGAATCCATATCACACTCATCTTTGCACATAAACATGAACCAAAATCGATTAACTTACCTCTCATAAACAATTTCTGCCACCAATAATTCCTTAATACAATTCTCTATTGTCCAAAATAAAACTTCAAAGCTACAAAATATATATATATATATATATATATATATATATATATATATATATATATATATATATATATATATATATATATATATATATATTTCATAACACCAACTAACATTTTCCTTTACCTCAAAACCATGAACAAAATTATATCAACATAGAATTTTTGCAAATGTTGCTCAATCACAAGAACATAATATCACTACCGTAACAAGATGATCATATAAAATTTTACGTTCCTAGTTCATCCATATTCACAAACAATATTACAATAAATTTTATTTTTTCTTTTAGATACAAGAGCTTAAAAGTTTGGTTAAAATATTTTATAAATTGTACTTGGGTGATATATTTTACAAATTATAAATTAGATATTTTCATACTAAAGTGTTTTTTAATACGCTTAAGTGAGGATGAAGTGAGAAAGAAGAAGGAAGTAGAATATTAAATTAAAATTGTTTCTTTAATTTGTGGTTGTTTAATGAGTTGTTATGAATCTTGAAAAAATTTCAAGATCAACAATTTTTATGTTACACTTGGATTTTAAACTCAAGAAAAATGTACGTTACATTCTAATAAAATTGTTTGGTTATTTTATCTTTTGATTATTTCTCTTTTAAATTTGAATTAATTTAGTCTTTTCAAAATAATATTATTTTATTTTAAAACATGATTGGAATATTTTTGAATGATTAAAACATTTGTTTCTGAATCAATAATTATTTGATTTGTTTCCAAAATTTTTGCATCAGTTAACCAATTAATTCCATCTATTGTTTTGAATTTTTTAACTATAAATGAATTGGTTTTTATTCCATTAATTTTGAAATATTTTAAATTTCTATATTTACAATTAATAATTATATGATTACTTTTTAAATTTTTTTTATCGATTAATTGATTTCATTAATTATTTTAAATCTCTTTAATTATGAATGAATCTTTTGAGTTTGTACATTTTTATTTTTATTCTTCTATTTGTTCGTACATGTATTCTTATATTAATTTTATTATTATTATTATTATTATTATTATTATTATTATTATTATTATTATTTTAATAAATATGTATATATTGTATTCAAATGTTTTCCTTAATCATTGATGCCATGCATGCTATTGGTGGTCCTGCAAGTATGTGTTTTTATTATTCTCTGGATTTCATTTTGTTTTTAGCACTTTGATTATCTGGACATTGATTTAAATCTTTTGAGATTTTTAAAATCTTTCAAGTTCATGCATTTCCATCTAATTAATATATTTAGGACATAAACTAATGAATTTGTATATATTATTGTAACTATTTTCTTAATTAAATTTTAGAATAAATTTCAATAATTTTATTCAATATGTATATTTAATAATTTTTTCAATTAATAGTATTACTTTATTTGTCTTTGTATACATAATATTTAACAAAAACTTAAAATATCATATTTCCAAACATTACGTTTGCAATAAATAGATTTCGAAACTCTTTTCTTAATTAAATATAATTATGAATACTATTATAATTACAATGCTAAAATTTTAATCAACATTTATAATTATTTAAACATTTTTCTCTGATTATTAATTTTATCAAATAATTAATTAAAATTAATAATATCATTAAGTATTATTATTAATACTATGAATTAATAATATTACTTATTATTAATATCATTACTTATTATTAATAATCAGCAATAAATATTGCTATTATTAATAATTTTATTATCTGTTTGTAATAATTAACAAAAAAATGTGTAGACAACATTTGAACAATGATAATAATTATACTTTTAAATTCAAGTTGTCAAAATCTTTCTAATGTTTTTTTTATTATATCTATGTTACATATATTTCGATGTCATGATTTTTTACTATTCTTTATATTTGTTGGTCTATATTTTGTAGATTTAGATAATTTACTATTTATATTTTTTTTTCTTCGTAACATTTGTATTTTTAAACAATTTACTATTTATATTTATATGCATATGGTCTGTGTAATTTTATATTGTCTATTCTTGATATCTTTTTTATATAGTCTAACCTTTATATTTCTATTGAAAAAATTTATATCGTTCATCATCTTTATTTTTATGGAATCTATTATTTATATTTTTCTATATTATCTGATTAATATTTTATTTAAAAATGAATTTGATTTCTTAATTTTAATTAACTCAATCTTAATATATTTTATGATAATTATATATATATAATTATATATATATATATAATTATATATATATATATAATTATATATATATATATAATTATATATATATATATATAATTATATATATATATATATATATATATATAAATTAAATGCATTTTCATCATAAAATTAATTAAAATATTATTATTTAATTTTATAAAATAAAATACTTATTAAATTTAATTATATTTTTTCTCAATTTTAAATTAATTTAATAAATATACTATAATTCCTTGCAACGCACTGGTAGAAGTACTAGTTAATAAAGGGTTGAGAATACTACATTTTTGAATATGCTTAGTGAATTATTTATGATTGTATTTCTTTAAAACTATTTTGTCAATATAATATATCTTATCGATATTAGTAACGCCATGATAAATTTTATCCTTAGTTATTGAAAAACTGAGTCTGCAAAATATCCAACTTTTAGGAGGACATCTAAGAGGTATCTAGACATCTTCACAGTGCATCAAATATTATTTTATTTGGTGTTCTATGTTTTTTCTTTATAACAATTTCGTACGTCCAATAACATTTGTAACTCTCACTACTTTATGCACTAGTGGCCCTGCTTCTGCTTCTGATGCAGCAGATGCCAGATTCTACACGCAGGAGAATAGGAAATTGTAGAGAATCACAAGGTACAACTATTAAAATAAGCTTGGATCTTCAGATCCTTTAGCCTACATGCCATATCTGTCGTAAACATTACATGACTCGCATCATAAAATAACTTCATTATATATGAAACCAAAAAATAGAACAATGACAAAGATAATTGATTAACCAGAAGAACACCCTCTTGTTCAGGATTCTTCATGAAATTAACGAGTGGTTTAATTTCACGGTAGAGAACAAGATGGTTAATTTAGTAGTAGTCTTAGTGAAGACCCAATTGTACTAGGTGCTACCCGAAACGCATGTAGCAACGGCCATAGTTGGTGGTTCCACTTTGAGTAATATAAAATTGTTGGTCAAATGATGCTTATATAACTTCAAGGGCATTTGGGTCCTCCACGCTTGGTCTTCCAGTTGTTGTAGCAGGGGCACACAGACTTGTTCCCATAGTAGCCAGGAGGAACACATAGGCAAGTTTTGCAGCACTTTTGACAGAAGAACATGCATGGCTTGTGGTACTGTGTCTGGCTACATCTTCTTGTGCATTCAGAGGGGCACTCTGATCATACAAACACCACTCATTAGATCACACATAATTCAGATATAGTTGAAAGCAAATTGAGTTCAAAACCTTCAGAAACTTTTGGTTCATGAACCCTGATGAATATTTTGGTTTGTAAAACATCATTGAGAGTATGATTACTCACGTGAGCTCTTTAGACTCCCAGGTCCATAATTCCTCCCGGCTCCATTATTACTCTGAAAATTAATGGAAAGAAATAGTCAAAATATAATTTCTTTTTTTTTTCAATTCTGAAATTTGCCGACCAATTAAAACCAGTCATTATATGTTGATCTGATATAATTTTCACATGACAAACACATTAGTGAAAATCACACCATACAATAGTTTTCAGTGATTAAAAAAGAGATACTCACTCGTTCCAAGTGATAAGCAGCATCTTTTGCCATAACCTGAAACCATAGGAAAAATAAATTCGAACAAGGTTTAGACTTAGAGCAAATATATTATCAAACAGCTTGCATACATAGCTTACATACATAACTGTAACATGTAAATGCAATAATGGGTTGTTTTAGAAGGGACTATAACCTGAGTTGTGATCATGGAAATGGCAAGGAGAGCCAGAAGCAGAACGCAGAGAAACTTAGCCATGGCCATTGCACTGCAGAAAATGGTCGAAATGGTGTTTGTAGAGAAAGAGAGAGAAAAAGAAAAAACAGAGTAAAGAGTGTGGGGAAGGGGTTTAAGAGGCCTAAATGGTTTGGTGCCTTTGGTTTGATTCAGATGCAGCGGTTTGTAAGCGCTATAAATAGACGCTGTTTGGTTTTTAACTCTGAAAAGGATGCATATTGGATAATACTGTATTATTTAATTATTAACCGTATAGTATAATACTGTATTTATTGTATTTATTATGTGTAGCAGTACCTGTTTTTGTATTCATGAGAAAGAACGTGAGCTTGTACCTTTCATTGCTATGCTATGCTACCGTCTTATCCCAAACTTTTGCACCATTCAATAATCTTATTTTATTTACTATATTCATCCTTGAAAAATACAACACATGATGACTCTCTACAAAATAAATATGTATGATCATCATGCATCAGAATGATTTCAGCACAAAATATTTTTATATATTCAATAGCAAAATATAATCCATTACAACTTGCCAAATTAAAATAGCATATTGTATTGTAGAATAATTTTGGTTTGAATTATTTGTGTTCATTAACCTTTTAAAATATTACATATATATATATATATATATATATATATATATATAAGGTAACCAAATTCACTCTTTCAATTCATTAAACAAATGAATGAAAAACATACATTTGTTGCTTGTTTTCTACCATAGTAAGTTGAAATTAAGCTATGTTTTAAAAATCGAATTGTCATTGATATAATAGAAAGACGTGTTTAAAGGTCTTTGGTTAGATTGGTTGTGGAACCGATACTAACTAAAATAATACAAATGATTGAATAATGTGAGAAATAACATTAAAGAAATACAATGTCAGAACCTAATATTATTAAAAAAAACAGTAAAAAAATAGAGTAAAAGAAGGTAAATTAGGATAGAGAGAATGATGTAAATGGTTAGATGAATTGAAAAAGATTTAAAAGTGGGATGAGAAAGGAAAGAAGAATATGGAGGTTGCAACGAAAGGCATTTATTGTTAGTTAGTAGCAGCATGGTTTTGTTTGTAGTGAAAGAGGAAAGAATAATAAGAAAAAATGTGATGATGATTAGTGAGAGAGAGAGAGAGAGAAGGAGAAAATAGTAATTTTGGTTGATGAGGGAAATCACATGGGTTAAGTTAAGAGTGGGGTCGAGTGAGGGATACATAATTGAAAGAGAAAGAAGGGAAAGCCATGTGCAAGAGTGCATCAGCACATGACTCAAACATCGCCCAAAAAAAGGACAGCAGTGCGCACGATACGCTGTCTGTCACCCCCCATGCGATGCTCTTTTTGGGCCTTTGCTATTCACACTCTTCTAACTTTTCTTTTCTTTTTATAAATAAATTAATACTAATTTCACACACTTGCTTTCATACAAATTGCTTCTCTAAAAACTACAAATTCATTTCATGACCTTTACATCTTTAGATATTTGTTGAACAACCACCGCAAAGAAACGATTATGTTATTTCCAGGATTAACTTCTACTACATAGTTTGAAAAAAAAAATGTATAAAATTAAGAAACGTAAATTATGTTTAAGTTTATATAAAAGTAATATTAAAAAGTTAAAGAACTAGTTTCATCATATTGGTGACACGAAAAAAAAAAAAGAGAATGAAAGAAAGAGTTGTGATAGAAGTAGTAATAGAGGTGCCAAATGTAATATTTGTCTTTCTCCCTACTTGCCTATATATGTGCATGTGTGTGATGGAGATCTTAGAATCTCCAACACTTTGTTTTCTATTACTTTCATCTTCAATTATTTTATTTGTGGTCCTTTTTTTTTTACTATAAAGTACAAGGTAGTGATAATAAGGGAAAACACGTTGTTTTCATATTATAGTATCTCTCTATTAAAATTCACTGGATTTCTAAAGTATCATGGGTATCATGCTGAAGGTAAGTATACTACTATTTCATAACTTTTCTGGGAATTTTAATACTTTATTCAAGATGATGAATGAAGTAGCCATATCGTACCTTTTTGATAAAGATAGCATATACAAGGCTTCATAAGATTAAGGCACGTCTTAGTATATTTCACTTTAAATTACCATAGTTCTATATTTATATAGGTTTATCTTTGTTATCTTATTAATATAAATTTTGTTATTTTCTTTAGTAAGCAAATTAAATGTAAATTATAATATGAGAAATGAGAAAGTATTATTTTTATTTATATTATATTATAACACAATATAATATTAATATATTATTATTATTATTATTATTTATTAATAATATAAATATGTTGATCTAGAATTAGACATAGTTTGCAAGTTCAAATGAACCAATATAAAAATTTGTTAAAATACTTCATTGATCCATGTTTTTGTATCAAAATCTCAAATAGGTTCCCATATTTTTTTTTTTAGTTTCAATTAGGTTCATATTTTTGAAAATGTGTAACAATTAAGTCAATTCCGTTAGTATCCTTATCAGCGTTAAGTATATACTGTTGTAAAAATGGTGGTTTAATATATTGAAAAATATATGATTGTTGCATTGCTCATTACTTTTCAGTTTTTAACCATTATTGGTGCAACTTTTTGATGTGGTATTTATATCAACATGAATATTTTTAACCGTTGTTGTCTTATTAACCCCTCTCTCCACCTATAAATAAGTATCTTATGCTTCCTCCTATGACACACCTTCAGACTTTTATTTCTTCTTTTCCTTACATTTTATACTCCATTTATTTTATGTCCTCTTTGTCTAAGATCCTAGATCCTGGGTTTATTGATACTCTGTAAAGAGTTGTTTATCTTGTTAGATTTTGAGATCCTCGAGATATTCGAGATGTTCCTGTTGTACCTTGAGGAATTTGCGCATATACAGCGGATAAATCCTTAAGGGCAGTGATCCTTCATGCCTCAGGAAATACTTCTAATTTATGTTTTATGCAGATTATCCAACATATACCACATGTCAGTTCCTTATTTTTTTTTATTATAAGTATGTGCCACGTGGCACATACGTAACGTTGTTAACACCATACTAACAAAATGGATCTAATTGTTACGCATTTTCAAAAATATGGACCTACTTGAGACTAAAAAAATAATATAGGAACATATTTAAGATTTTGAAACAAAAACGTGGACCAATGAAGTATTTTAACCTATAAAAATATAATGCACATTCTATCTTTCTCCTTATCTCTTTGCATTACATGTTATTTTTATCTAAGCTAATTAACTTGAAATGAGTCTTTTGAAGAACATGCATAATTAGGACATTTTTAAACATGCAAATGAGTTAAGTTGTATAACTTTGCATGAACTTAATCATATGTAACTACTTCTAGCTAATGGCTTAAACTATCGTCTGAATATTCCTTATCAAACAATATTTGTGAAAAGTGTCAAAAAGTTTTTAAAAACATAATTCAACCCTCCCTTTATGTTTTTTCATATGCTTGAAGAGAAGAATGGCATTTAATGTTGTACGAAGCACATTTAATGCACCTCCACATTCACACTTGACAAATGGAGAAGATGAGGCTATTTGAGTTCAAAAGCTCTCAACAATAAAAAAAGAATATGCAATAAGGATCTTTCTTTGAAACTCTATCTAAAGCTACTTTTTAAGAAGAAAACAAGAGACATGATCAAGTACAGAATGCTAAAATAGTGTCAAAATTTTTCTATAACCTTAAATCTTTGTGAAAGAATATTGTTGTGTTCATATAGAAAATTAGAAGAGAGTGAACATATTTGTATACGTTGTAAGCTCCCGTGATCTTTGTGATCACAATTATCTTTGTGAGCAAAGTCTTGTGATCTTTTTGATCACAATTATCATTTTTGTTATATGTGTTCATTACATATTATATTATCATATATTAACGAAAGAATGAGAGATTTACAAACCAATATTGGAAAATATTTCATGATAGATCGTTTGTTAATGTAAATCTATCGTGTAACAACTTGATATAAACAATACAGTGAAATTTTTTTAAATCAGTTTTAAAACAAAATTCAGCTCTCCCTTCTTGTGGTTTAACCTATTTTCCAGACACACAAACACTTTGCTCTATACTTTTTGTTTGATAAGGTTTTTGTTTGAATAGATGATAACTTTGTTTAAGAGACAATAAACCTTAGGCATTAATGTCACACCTCGGAGACATATAAATGCTTTTCTGTGTAGGAAATTTTCATCTCTTTGTTTATCTCGCTTTGAAGTGTCAACCTTAAGATCCCTTGAAGAACTTGATTAAAGTTGCTCCACACAAAAATCTTTTTCTAAGAAAGGTGGAATGACAAGTGTTATGGAATCAACCAACTATATATGTCATGTTGGAAATATTTTATTATAATTTAAAAAATAAATAATTAAAATAAAAATTCTACTGTTACTGAAGTTTTCATGAACTTTATATAGGACAAAACTTTATATTCTATTTGTCATATCCTCAAATATGTTTCTTACAAAGGTTGTAAACTTCTTATGAGTCATGAAAGAAAAAAAACACATTTAAAATATTTCAAAGTGTGAGGGTGTCTTGTAAATGTTAATATACCTCTTAATGAGAATAAAAAAAAAACTTTGGTTATTTATTCTAATAAATTTCTAGAGATGTTTCCTTTAAATGATAAATTGACTAAATTGTCTGAGATACCTCTAGTACTGTTTTTGCCATATAGTGATAATATTATTTGTGTTTCTTCTAGTTATGACCATATGTCCAATTTCTTGAGATTATTGAATGATATATTAATGTAATTGAATATTGATTCTGGTTATACAAAACCACCTACTAGTTATAGTTATGTTTTAACTTTGGGTGGAGGAACAATATCATGAAAATCTGCTAAACAAAATGATATACCATGGGAGCAAAGTTTCTTGTTGTAAATAATACTAGTGTTGCTCATATAGATATTTATTATCTATATGATTTATGATTATTAAATAAACATATACCTCCTATTACATTGCATTTTGACACTCAAGTTGCTATATATATAAAACTTATAGCAAAATTTTTGTTGAAAAAAAATCAATAAGAAAGTGAGACATAAATTTATTAGAAAGTTATCACTCATATATTAATTTTCTTGACTTTGTCAGGTCAGAAAAAGTTGTTGATTCGCTCACCAAAGGATTAATGCATCAATGAGTATTTGAGTCGTCGAAGAGAATGAGACTAAAGCCCATAAATTAGTTGCAACAATAGACACCCATCTCTACATGAATGACGATCTCATGGAATGAAGTTCAATGGTAACAACGAAGTTGTTGTTAACTAAAGTACACCAAATAATTTGATTAAATCCTATGTCTCATTTCTATGGCGAGGTGTACTATAAATTGTGACAATAATTAGATTTAGGTATATGTAATATTATGCTTGTATATTATTTTTTAAAATACCTCTGAATAAACTCAATGAATATTATTGTAGGGGTGTGAGTCACAAACCACCCTTTGAGGGTTTACCTAGTGAGTTTGATGGTGGGGCCGCCATTGTGAGAAATTGGCAAGTCTCTAAGTGACACTCACGAAACAAAATACATGCATAAGGCCGTAACGTGCACCCACTAATTAGAACCTATAATGAACATCAGTATTGTATGTGTTACTTACTAAAACCCGATCATAGGGGATGTAGTTCAAGACAATCAAGTCTCTACATTTTCTCGGGTGGAAGTTTATAAGCACTATGTGTAAGGCTCAAACCTAAAAGGTTCCTTACTCTGAACTACAATATTTTGTTTTAAAAAATAATATATTTTGTTTTATTTTATTTTTTAAATTATGTGAGAGATTGTTGGAAATATTTTATTATAATTTAAAAAATAAATAATTAAAATAAAAATTCTACTATTACTGAAGTTTTCATGAACTTTAAATCTTATGAGTTAATGAGATTTATGGTTAACGACTATATTTTTTATTACAATTTACTCTGTCTTTTCTACCTATAAATACCACCTAGGTTCATGGGAAAAGACACAACAAAGCAACCAAAAATATTAGAGTTTTCTCCGAAGTGTTCTTTTTTTCCTCTCTATATTATCTTTAAGACATTGATGTTCATAAGGTTTGGAGATCCTTCGTTGCACTCGATCGATCTGACAAGTTGTTGTATCTTGAGAGAGAAATGCATATGATTTGAAACACATGATTGTGTATTTGTATTGCCCTGTGCAGTGGGGGCGTTTTCTTTCTAAGGATAGTGCCATGCATGCCTCAACCCAGGCTTTTTCTATGCTTTCCTCATTTATTTATTTTTTATCTCTTATTGTTATTATAATTGTTAGGTCTCTGATTAATATTCGTTGATTTATATATATGTCTTGGTATTATTATTGGTTTAATAATTATTATTATATTATTTTATATTTTTATTATTAATAGTATTATTTGAGTAATCATTTTTCTATCATGTCAAATCCTAAAGAGGAAAGAAGCTACCGACCGTATAACTCATGTTGTAAAGAAGCACACATGCATAAAATGCTTCATGGAGAGCATTTAATGCGTCTGCGTGGTGCTTGGATGTGGACAAATGATAGACGAAGAAGATGAAAGACATGTAAACCTCAAGGACCTTTTTCTTCTCAACTTTATACAAAGAAGTTCTTATGAAGAAAAAACATTGGCAATGCTTATGAAACAATTCTTAATGCTTTCAAACAATCCTCAACCTATGCTTTTGTAATTAGGAGCAATGTTTGTATTCATAGGAAACTAGAAAGTTATACTCATCCCAAAATATTTAATAAAAATATAAATTTTAATAAAAATATCAACTTAAAATTATACAAAAACTAAATTTTGTCCCATTTTAAGAGGGACTAGGAGGGACATCATTGCTTTATTTTAACAAAAAAATGGGACTAAATTGAATAAAAAAAATATGGGACTAAATTGAGACTTTGTCACGTGGCACTACCATGTCATACGATGTCACAAACCACAAATATACATAAGGATGGTAACAGGTCGAGTTGGCAGATAAAGCCTACCCACTACCTGACCCATAACAAAAGAATTCACTCATTACTCGCCATGTTAATCACCTGCTACTCACTGGTTACTAGTTTAAAAAATACCCATGAAATTTTTAAAATTCGTGGGTACCCGTGGATACTCGCGAAACTTAACAAAATATAAATTAGAATTTAATTTTAATTACATTTAATTTAATAAATTATAAATTATAAATGAAACTTTAATTTCATTTTTTTTTCTAGGTATCAAATATCCATGGGTATGGATAATATGCTATTCGCCTTCACCGGTTTATAAGTAGATATTAAAATACCTGTTACCCGCAAATAATAAATATTCGTAAGTACCAAATATCTGTTGTGGATACCTGTGGACACGAATATTTTTGTCATCCCTAATTTGTAAACTACTAACAAAAAATGAACTAATTGCATCAATTTTTTACAAATTGAGATTAAAATGAGACTAAAAAACTCGAGAACCAATTTAATATTTTTTAAACGGAAACTAAGATTAAAAGAGTAATTAAATCTTAATTAACATCGTTAATTCTCATTGCACCATTCGTTTGTAATTAATTATTCTAAAAATCGATTTATCTTTAACCATAACATTATAAGTAAACGATAAGATGAAGACTAATTTGTTTAAAGTCATTTTTTGAGTTATAAAATTCCTGGCAAATTTTTTTATCCGCCAGTATTGTATGCGTGTTAAAAGATGTTAGTTAGATTTGAATGAATTTGATTTACAAAATACCAACTAAAGGTTGACCAATTATGCAATATGTTGCAGAAACATCCAAAATTGATTTTGGATTGGATCTCAAATCCCTAGGATGACTGAGGTGTGGAAAAAGGGTAAATAAAAAGAGTGGGCAATGGAAATAGGAAAAAAAGGGGTGTGAGTAGTTTTTTTCTTTCTATCTATGGACCTTGACTTTTTCCTTAGGTATCTTGTTGGCAGCCTTAACAAACAACCCTCTTGATTCTTTTAAATACTTCCATTATTAATAATCTATTTATATTAGAATCGACAATTTTATTCTAAAAAAATTATCATATTTTTAACATTAATTATCAAATAATATATTCTATAGTATTATACTGTTATTTTATTGTTATACCTGAACAATTACTTTTATTCTATTAATATAATATCACACACTCATACTATTATTATTATGTAATAATTTATGTCTATATATAAAAATATAAACATTTTTTTATATATTTACTTTTTCTATTTTATCCCTAATAATATAACTTTTAATTGATTTGTTAAGGGAAATTTTTATTGTTAAAATTGTCCTCATTTCAGTTTAACCTTCTTTTTTATCTATTTATTCAATTGATTTCATTTTCATTATCTTATTTTTCAATTTCAACCCTTTTATGTATTTGTTATTTTTTTTCCATTGCATTATTTATTCCTTTTGTAGATATTTTTTTTCTTCTTCTTTCTTTTTTAAATTCCATTGTTCACTCGAAAACATGAAAAAAAATATTCATAAGAGAGAAAACGTCAAAACGTCAAAACTGCAGAATTTAGGAACAATTTAAAAACCATACATCTTTACATTAAATGACACTGAAATGCATGCCAAATAATACAATGTCATCATCACCTCTGTGACTCATGCACCAAAGATTAACCCAATCAAACAATGTTTCTACCAAACATGAATTTTAGAAATAAAAATCATTAAGCGACATTCAATTCCTTAAAAGAGAGGAAGAAAATTGAAAACCTGAAAGTGGCAAGGGATTCAACAACATGGATGACAGTTACAATTAAAACTATGATATTTAGCTTCAATTTCGAATATTTAATTATATTAAATACTTGTTTTTTACTTATATTAAATTTGTTCGACAACAATAAAACTTCATTTCGTAATATGTATTAGTAATTTACTATTTTTTCTATCACATACATCGTTATTTGGCCTTCCAACGATGAAGAATTAATTGATGTACAACTATGCATATGTAATTTAATGATACTCTCTCTCTCTCTCTCTCTCTCTCTATATATATATATATATATATATATATATATATATATATTTATTGTTTATAGTTAAATTATAATATCACTTGATATAATATTATAAATATTTAAAAAATGTATCATACATGCGTTACAGCTCGTGCATATATTAATGTTAGTAATAATAACACTATACAATAATATTTTAATATTTATACTCACGAAATGAATAATAATTTAACAACCTATTTTGTTGTCCATGCTTATTATCCACTTATGTAATATTTGTTCTATTCGCATGATTTTTTTTTCTTGATTTGAATAATTTCATTTTGTCAATTTTCACTCGCCATTTTATTGTTATCCAGTTTTTCATGTGGATATATTTTTTCCCTCTCAAACACTTTCAAAGCTTACTTATTCTCTTACTTACCCAGAATATTAATTTTGTAGGAATATATGAATTTTTTACATTATTGAAGCTTCTAGATATTTGGTCCTAGTTTGGACTGTATTCATTTTCGGTTGGGTTCAGAAAAATCCTTTTATAAATTGGGAATGATTCAATATATATTGGGAATGCTTCGGTAAATCCCCCCAAAGAACCTCTAAAAAAATAACACCGGCATAGATTCGGATAACCTCTTGCAACACCATATGTGTTGCGTTTAATGAACCCAAAGTTACTTTTCTTTATTTTTTTTTCTTTTGAACATAGAGAGATTCATGGGCTTTATCATAACCACTATCAATACTACAGATTTTAAGAATTTGGCCAAGAGTTAAACATAGTACCTATGGTTATAGTTCCAGATAAGGTGATGTCAACTTTAACTCATGTTAGAAGAACATGAGAAATAAGCAGCATTTCAAAATTTGTGACTATTACGAAACATCTGAATGCCCCAAAAAAATATGGATGGTAGATGCCAAAACAACATGTTGCAGTTGTTTGTTATAACTATTTTTTATCAATCTTAAAATAAAATCAATGTTGTCCAAATAATTTCTGGATGATTTGTAGCTTAAGGGGTGATAATGGTATGGATCAACTACAAAATGTTAGAGAAAAATAAGATTGTGGAAACGTTTCTCATTGTGATTCATATTCTTATCTCACAAATAATCCATGAAAAACAATACCATTTTGCAAAAAGAACATAAAAATGAGTTAACACTTTAACAAAAAAGAAGAAGTTACCTTTATAATGAATCATAAAAAATAAGTGTAAAAAATTCGTTACTTGAAAAAACTTATCAAGATGATAGCCAAGACAAGGACATATAATGTTAAAAGAGTAGAAAATAAATCCAAGATAAAAAAAAGAGAAGGAATGTAGTGAAGTAAAGATGAGATGTGTGATTTTGTATATAATAATGTGGTTTTGGAAAAAGGAGTTGATCTTGGAGGAGAAGGAGTCCGTATGTTTATACGAAGGGCTATGGGACACCAACTCAACTAAAACCAACCAATCTGTATTTGTAGAAATTTCGGAGCACGTGGAGTAATTTGTGGATGTTTAAAACAATTTCTATGTTTTGAGCCTAACACAACACAATTAAATTGAAAAATCCCTGAATTGCGGAGAAAGAGATTTTGCAGTATTCATTATTTTATAACAATCTTTCACATATTGCAAAACCATCATATAGAGATAAAAAGAATATATGAAGAAAATCTCGGGTCTCATAGAAAATGGAATGCATCAAAGTTGGTATAATAAACTATATGAAAAGTCCTACAGTGAGAAACTTAATACACTGTGTAGTTGGTATAACAAGCTACATGAACTAAAAACACTTGATGCGTATAGTGGTTTGTTAATAGCAATACACTCCCAATATTCTTGTTGTTATCGTTGTGTTGCGCTTACTAGGCCATGCACGTGCTTGATATTCATAAGTGCTCTAGAGATCATGCCAAGATCTCATACAAGTATACCCACTTGACACTCATATAGGCGATTTCATCAAGCATATGCTAGAAATCATGCACCACCAATAAGAGATATGAAAATCATTAAAAACTTGTTTGTTTTCAAGTAAGCAAGTTCCATTCCCTCAGATGTTTCTAAAATCATATTTTTTCCAAGGGGTTTAGGCAAATGATCTACTAGATTTTGTTTTGACTTCACATAGTCAATGAAAATAGTTCCACTATTTAATACCCGCTTCACCAAATATGTCTCAATTGTATATGTTTGTTCTTTCCATTGTAGTTTTTGTTTTTAACTATAGCTATTGTCGATTGAAAATCATAAGTATTGACACATATGAGGTTAGTTTCGTTCCTAGAGGAATGTTTGCCAAGAAGTTTTTCAACCACTTAACTTCATTACCAGCCCTTTCGAGAGCAACAAAACTCAAATTCCATTGTTGATCTTGCAATAATTGTTTGCTTAACTGATCTCCATGTAATCGCACCACCCCCAAGTGTGAATACTTAACCACCAGTGAATTTGTCTCATTTGAATTATAGTTCTAATTAGCATCATTGAGTACAACGATAAATGTATTATATTCAATGGCATAATCCATTGAACCTCTTAGGTATATCATAAGTCTCAACTACATCCAAATGTTCCTGATTAGGACATTGAGTGTACCTACTGCATAACAATATCAAGTCTAGAAAAGCTAAATAAATGCAGTAAGCTCCCAATTATCTTGGCATACTAAGGTTGAAGAATTGATTATCCTTTATTTTTCTTTAATTTAAGGTTAGCATCATAAGAGGTACTCACTGGTTTGAAGTCATAATATCTAAACTTCCTAAGAAGTTTCTCAGTGTATTATTCTTGGGATAATAATATACTATCTCCCTTCATTGTGATTACAACTCCTATAATCACATTGGCTTCACTTATGTCTTTCATTTGAAACTTAGATACTAGAAACAATTTAGTTCTAAAAACTATCCCATTGCAAGTACCAAACATTAACATGACATTCATATATAAAGACATATTTACCATTTTCATATTTTAGTGCACATACATTTATCAATAACATCATTAAGTGAAAAGCCATCACAAAGTATTTTTTTTTTCATTTTAAAATTGGGGTTAGATAGGTTAACATTACCTTAGGCATCCTCACACTCTTCTTGTTATTAACCACCAACCTAGTCGTGCTTATCTTTTGAGAGATAGGCAAGGAAAGAACAAACACCTTTGTGGCAGTCAAGTACGTCCACTACATCCTCCACCATGACAATTCCATCCTCCATCAGAATCGTTAAATCGAACATGAAGATCTCAAATATGGAGTGAATCCCGATCATGATCGTAAAAAAAATAAACTCGTATACAATGTCGTTTACCCCCTTCCTCTCCATAACCTCCATCGTCAATCAGACAACCACAATCATCAAAACCACGAATGCTAGACACGAGGGGAGAACCCACACTGATACTAGAGGGCTCTTCTAAGACTCACTTTTATCGTCTGCCAAAGCCAGCACAAGCTCCAGTCTAAGAGACTTTGTCATTGAACTTCAATACCACCATAACTATCTCCCCCATATGCGTCGTGATGAGCTTAAACTCGATTAAGACGTGCACTAAGATCAGGAATGTGGGAATGGAAAGTGTAACACCCATGAAGACGATGAATTACGTGAACTCAGGCTTATCTAAGCTATTAGAATTGTTGCACAACGAATTACATTGGACAAAAACAAAGAGGGGGTGAATTGGTTTCTTAATAAAAATTAGTTGAAATACCGTTTTGGTCCAATTTGTTCAATTTGGTCCCTGTTTTGCTAAATTATGTTCAATTTCGACCTTTTCGTAAATGCCATTTAAATTGATAACTGACACTGTTCACATATGTGGAATATTTTAATTATGATTGTTTGTGTTTTTGTTCAAATAAGTCCCTATTTTAGTTAAATTTGTTCAATTTATTCCCCACCCTCACTTCATTACCCTCAACTTCCACTTTATCATGACCCTCACCATCCACTCATCACCCTCACCCTCCATTTCATTACCCTTCACCACTACTATCACCACCACCACCACCATTGTAGCCGCCACCACCTCCACCAAACTAAAACCACCATACCACTCTACAACCATAACCACCACCATACTAAAATCATTGTCACCACCAAAAATCTAAACCACAACCACTGCCACCACCACATTAAAACAACAACCACAACCACTAACAACACATTAAAACAACTACCACCCCCTTCAACCACCACCATCACATTAAAATTACCACCACCACTACCATGCCCACCATCACACTAAAATCACATTTACCACACTAAAACCACTATCACCACCAAACTAAACCCACCACCACATTAAAACAACAACCACCCTACAATGACCCCTTACAATCATCACCACCATCGCACTAAAATCACTACCACCACTAGCACCTCCACCATCCCCTACAATCACATTCTCCTTTTATCAAATTCCCTTTTAAAATCAAAGTTACCATAAAATCTTTTCCTTTATAATAACAGTTAATTAATTAATTAAAGAGAGTATGGAAAAAAAAAATTTGCACAAAATATTTTATATTGGTTCAAATAAAAAGATCCTATGTCTAGTTGTTAATCACTCTTAAAAGAGAGATTAACCAAAACTAAATATTACAATCATAGTAACAACAATTTAGGATAGAAATCACCTCCTTTGAAGCCATAAGAGATTAAAGACACATAGAGGATGAACTAACTTACATAACAACAATAGCAGCACCTAATCACCTAAGAACACTTTGAAATTTAATCATTCTACCCACACTAGGTTTTCAAAGCTTTTTTACAAAGAGTTTTTCAGTACTCAACGTGTCTAACTTTTGTATCTTTAAAAGAGGTTTCGTCCTTTTATTTGTAAAAACTATTTTCAAAAATTAGGGTTAGAATATGAAAAGTCAAATTACAACCGTCGCTAATAATCGATTATTGTAAACAACAACCGATTATTCCAATAACTTTTCTCTACAATAGTCGATTATCATAAGTGATAATAGATTATCACAATGTCGTTTGAAAATTTTGTTTTCCCTTATGTGTTTCAATGTTGTTGCTCTATGACTCTCAAGACTCATCCTAAAGCATTTTAACTACTATTACGAGGTTTTACAAATATATTACAAAGGCAAAATATTATTATCAAAATTACAAGTCTTCCAAAAAATTATTGGTTTCTCTTTAAACCTTTGGACTTGGTATCATTATCAAAACAATATCAACTTCTTTTCTCAACATGCGCCTTCCATTGTTTTGCAAAGAACGATGACAACGCAGACGAAAGGAAGAGATTCCCACGACAACGAAGGCTTTTGCTGCTTTGTGTTTGATGGGTTGTTGAAGGAAGAAAGGATAAATGAAGCTACACGCTTGGTTGATAAAATAAAGGCCGACGGATTTTTCAACTGTACACAATTGTCTCTTTTATTACATTCTAATACAACTATTTTCTTATCCTTTTCTAGGATAGAACAAATGATGGCTTTTTGCAAGTCCCAAAGATTCCATTTGCCAAGTGTCTATGCATAATCGAACCTTCTTAATTTTTGGACAATACCATTTATTTTCCAAAGGTTTGCAAACAAAGAAGAAATATCGAAAAAATGAAACTTTAGATAACAAAGAATGAAGATTTCATGAGCTTGGTGTCTATATTCTCATGGGTAAATCCTTAAGATTGGTATAAAATATGACGAGATCACAAACAATATGGGTTTCTTGAGGCGTGTACGATCACTGCCTTTAAGGATTTATCCACAGTATATTATGCAAATACTCAGGATACAACAAAAACTTTTCAGATATTTTCAAGGATCTCATAAGTAGTAAGACCATATCTTTTAAGAGAGTAGAAAATAAACCCACGATAGAAAAAGAGAAGGAGTATTTAAAGTAAAGATGGAATGTGTGACTTTGTATGTAGTTTTTGGGTTTTGGAAAAGCGAGTTCATCTTGGAGAAGGAACCATATGTTTTTATGGAGGAGTATGGGTCAACAATTCAAAACTAAAACCAATCAATTTGTATTTGGATGTTTAAAACAACTTTTGTGTTTGTAACCCAACACAATGTAGTCAAATTGAAAAATCCGACGGAGAAAGAGATTTTGCTATGCTCATTATTTTTATAACAGATATATAATTCATACACCTTTCAAAGTGAACCACAATATCACAATATATAAGAATGCCATTTAATTTTCATAAGTAACTTTACAAGAGAAGTTGACTCTCTATCATATAGAGCATGCGACGATTTTGAAATGAGAAAAAACATATCAAGTGTTTAGAAATATTAAAAAAACTCAAAAACAAAGACTACTTAAATTAAGATTAACTCAGTTAATTTTATATTTAATACTTTAGTTATTTCTCCAATAACTAGTATGATTGAGCTCCGCATACACTAACAAATTTATGACTATGATTTATATTTTAATAGTTATAACCATTCTTCATTGGTAAAAATAAAATCTCATGAATTTTTCTCACAAACACACACATAGACAGAAACAGAAAGAAACATCATTGTACCTGCATAAGATGAAGATGAAATTTTTTTATGTGTAAGGGGGATGAAGGATGTTTCATAGAGGACAGTGGTGGTTTCGTTTTGTTGTCGCAATGCAAACTTGACATATATATTGAAACTACTAAATCCAACCATTAAATGTACTTGTTGCCCTTGTGTGCACACCCATGTGACCTAGCAAGAGGAGGTGCTCATGTGACAAAGTGCCCTAGAGAGAATGCCTACCTATGTGTGTGGTACTAAATTGACCAAATTAGGTTCTTAATGAGATAGATAGAAAAGGACACTAACATGCAATTATCCAATAATAGAGATAGATATAGAAAAACAAGTGTACATTGTACAATTTGTAGTACAAATGACGCATCCTAAAATTTATTGTTGAAGAAATTATTTTTATCAACAGTTAATAGAAATGACACATCCTAAAAATCAACAATTTTTAGTAAGTGACGATTTTAAATCAAACTTTGAGTATTATGATATATAATAAACAATAAACATTTCAAGTAACCATTAAGTTTTTGTATAATGAGTAACCGTGTAAGGTGAAAGTAAGGGTTTAAAGGTTTAACAATAAAGTTGTGTATAAGAAAGTAGTTGAGTTTTTTTAGAACAGTTGACGTGTAGAGTGATTCAATACTAGTGGATATAAAAAAAATGGTAAAAGGTATCAAAATATAGCCCAAAATGTTAGAGGATAGAACCAAACAAACTAAAGGTAGTCCAATAAATAAGTATATAAAAAATCCCATACAACATTTTTATACTTGTATGCATTTTTAATTCCTTAAAATATTAAAAAATATTTAAAATAAGATTCAATATTTTTTTTTAAAATAACAAAATTACACATGATAATCACCAATTTCACCACTAGACCTTCATAAACTTATAATAAAAATACTATTTATGTTAATTATAAAATAATTTAGGAAAAGATTCTCACAAGTATGTTTGAAAAATAATACTAAATCAAAATATAACATTTTACATATCATTATATTTTATGGCAATGATACTCAAAAAGTATTTAACAACAACTTGTTTTCAAATTGTTGAAGTGTAGAAAAAGAAATTATGTTATGATATAGTTGTGATTACCCTCACTAAAAGGGAATTTGGTTAGATCTCCAATACCATATAAACTTTAACTTGTCTAATTTTATTGAACTAATGCTTGATTTTGATTTTGATGAATAGCAATGAAATACATACAGTCATATCTTCTAATTAGTAAACCACTTTATCCTTCTTTCTCTTTCCTCTAATTACTAAGTCACCTTAAAACTCCTGCGTTAAAATCATTTAATGTTATTTTAACAAATACGTTTTATAAACTTTGACTCTTATCCTAAATATATAACTGAAAATGTGATCAACTATCTAGAAACAACTTAAATTTTTTTAAAAGTAGTATGCCCCAAACATTTTAGATGTTATTAATGTTATCCAAACTAGATTGTCTTCCCTGACTATTACATAAAAGGTAGATCCTCTAGTAACTCAAACCTATTTTTCTTCTCTCTCTAGCTCTTTCTCTCTCTATATATATACATGATGGAGATTAAGAGTATTAATATTAACTTTTTTCAGCCGCCTAGAGCTATATATGTATTATTCGTACTATCATCAGCTTTGGTTTTGGTTAGGTTAGGTAAAGGACAAGCGGTTGTGTCCTCATTTCTTTTCTAATCTCTCATCCTTTTCTGTTAGGCCTCTATCTTCAAACAGAAATATAAATCATTCAACTAACTTCCTTCCAAATACTCCAAACAACACCTACTTTAGACCCTATTAGATATCATCATTAATATATAATTCATGCATCACCATCTTCTTCTTTTTCTACATTTTATATTCTTCTTTTCTTTATCTCTTCCTATACATAAATTGCGTGTAAAATTAATTTAAGAGTTAAGTAAAAAGTTAAAAGTTAAATAAACGTAACACTTGCAAGTTTCCTTCCAAATGACGAGGTTGCTTTACATGGTATAACGACATAAAAGAAATCAATGCAAAGTCCCATCACCATCATTTGTATTGCTTCATTTTGCATGAGATTGTTGTGGTAATAATAAAAGTTCATTCCGAAAGCTACCCATTTTTCAACGGACAAGTTAAATCAACAATTTTAAGCTTTTGCTCCGATATCATGTCATCGAGTTTGTTACCATATCATGTCATTAAGTTTTTGTTACCACTCGTAATAACTGGTATATATAATCAGAGTTCAGGTCTCACATTATTATTCTAAAGCTACAAAAACAAGATCATGCATGAAGGAATAATAAAAAAAAAAAAAAGAATTTTGATCCTTTTCGTAAGAAGAGAGTGAGAATGAGGAAGACAAAGAAGGACATGCACTCTTATCTATCCCCGACAAAGCATAGACACATTTTAAGGCCAACCATCTATCTATACCTAATTAGGGGGCTCACATGCATGATTAAACCTTATTCTTTTGCACACTTGAGGATCCCCTATAACACCTTTAGTTGTTTTTTCACCTTACAATATTTAAATTCCTATATATCCAAATTGGGCATTTTTTTATATATACCAAAACATTCATGGCCCTCTAAAAGTATCCTCCATGAATCCCTAACTCAAAAACAAACAATATTAGCCACCACACATTCAGTGCTTTCCATTGGCCTTCATTCATTTTTCTATTCACAAGTTTTGGCCATAGCTATTTCATCCACCTATAATAATAATGGCACGCACCTGGAAACTTGATGCAACAAATCAATGCCTTTTGCCTTTTGAGATAATTCCCATTTTTTAATAGGGTCCAGATAATTTTTTTTTTCTCAATAAGTCAAAAAGAAAAAAAATGGTAATATATTAAGAATGTTTTCATATTGACATGACAATCTAGATTCTCATTATGCCAATTATTGACAAATTCCATTTTTTATTTTCATAACAATAAAATTTCGTGCATAGCATATATATTAGTACTTGCCATAATTAGGAACAATAAAATAACCATTCCAGAACTCCATGGAAAAACTGATATAGCTAATATTTACACTCATATCAAAGACAACATGCCTTCATGTTCTTCGTTCATCACAAACAATAATAAAGAACTGAAGAGCCCATACATATCACAAGGCAAAAGATACAGTAAGTGCAGTTGCCACCACTTCCAACTATTAAAGCTACTAGGATTGTTTTATTTTTATTTTATTTTATTTGTTTTTGCCTTTATTGAAACAATTCCCTTGTGGTCTGTGAGAAATTCCACTGACTGTCCAAAAGAGAGGTGGTCATCACCTCCACAACAACACTAATCACCTTTAATCAACTTTAATTAATTTACCAATATATATCAAAAGAAATATTTGCAAGGCATATCCTTAGCATGATTGAAAACAAGTGGGCCTTATGGAATTATATAATATGTCAAACACTAAATGATTGGCACAAAGATAATTTATTTTCATCACGTAAACACTAACCTGTTTTCTTGCCTTCAAGGCATGACAGGGAGAAATATACACACACTTCACCAGAATCTATAATTTTACTCAAACTATGATCATAAGCCTTATAAATGCACTGTTATTGATGAAGAAGAAACAGGGGGATTTGAGTTGAGTTGAGTTGAGAAGTCATCTAAACACTTTTTCTCTCCTTTTGCCGTGTCTCTCAGTGCTCAATAAACTTTTAGTTGTCGCACTCGGGAGTGGGAAAGGAAGCATAAAAAGAATATATAGAACATTAATTAAAGATTCTTAAAAGATAATTGAACTGGTCAAGTACTAGGTAATTGAACAATTGAAACAAGTACTTCAATGATATATAATGTGTGAACCAGTTAGCCATATTTCTACTATTTAAACTATGCAGAAACACTTTACTACTTCACTGGAAGTTATACTGCTGAATCTATATGTATGAAAAGATTGATCAAGTTTGACTGTATAATAAATAGCATGGTTGTATTTGTCTCATCAAAATTGAACAGCTCACTGACAACAATACAATAGCGGGAGGATTCAATTTGCAGACCAAAACCCATATTGAATATATGAAAAACCATAGGGTTATGGTAATAATGTAAAATATCAGTAAAAGCAATATCTTTGTTCCAAATCTCATTTCCTAAATCATCGATTGAACAATTGAGTAATCTCTCATCATTTCGTGTTAATTATGTGGGATTCATGATCTAACGTATAGGAAAGAATGACAGAAGAGGAAGAAGAGAAATAATGGGAGGTGGGTTGGGGAAAAAGATATAGAAAGCTTGGATATATAACATTCCAAAACACAAACCCTGAAGCTTATAATTTTCTTTTACAAGAATAATTCTCTGTTGGTAATCAAATCATCCACGCTTACAAGAACACAATGAAAGAACTATGGAAAGAAAGAAAGAAAGAAAGAGAGAAAGAAAGAAAAATTCAATCAGTTAAGTAATTTGATACACAAACCCTTCACTCTATGTTGTTCCTTGCTTTAGCGAGCAGAATTAGGAGGAGAGTACTCACATACTACCTCAGTTTGCACTTCCCTTCTGTGAAAGTTCCTGTGGCAGCCACAAGCAGCGCATGTAAGAGCGCCACCACCTCCATCCCCTGTACTAGCCATGAACTCTCTGCAACCATCCACAGCATACCCTCCGATATTCGCTGCATGATTCTTCTGGCACTCTCCATATCTTACATTTCTGGTCACCGAAGACGAAGTGTTGGCCACATCTCTTTTCAGCACAACCTGTCTCTTCTTCATGCTCAATCCCAAAAACCCTAATCAGCTCGAGATCTCTATGTTTGACTTTTTTTTTTTTTTTTTTTTCCTGTCTGCGTTTGCTTTGGGTGTTCCAATCAGTTTATGGTTTCACCCAAGCAAATCGAAATGCTGGATGATGATTACACCAGAGATAGGTCTAGGTCTATTTATAAGTCAGTGGTTGCTGGTGGTGGTGACTAACCCTAACCCTAGTGTGTAAAATTGTGAGTGGCTTATTTGGGTAAAGCACTAGGAACAAAAGATGGAAATAAAGGTGATGATGGTTCTTGAGGTATTGAGCAGCCTTATTTTACCAACTTTTTGGTGCTCATGTATTTCAACTGAGGACTACACAAAGACACGCACATGGGAACACTTGGTCCCTAAAGTATCAAGACAGGGACTTACAACATCCATTCTGAAATTACATGTATTATATTTTTACCTCTGACATGAAAAACACACAAGAAAGGAAGATGAGATGACGAAAGAATATAATACACATGTTATTTTTTTATTCGAGAACAACATCACCAGCATGTACACAACTTTATCCAAGTTTTGTCTAAAGTATTATTGTTCTCTATGCCAATAAAGGCACAACACGTCACCCGAGAGGAAATGGTGGGGTTCTTAGTTGGTTATGATGGTAGAGAAAGGTAGAAGTATGTTTACACAATGATCATCCGTTGCTTTTAGAAGTATAAGTGAAGAAAAGTCTCCATACCGCATTGTGGTGCCCCTCTGATTGAGAACCGGACAAAACTTAATATGGGAAGTAAAGGAGGGAATACTTGTCCTTACATTAACCATACAACCCTAGAATTGTCTTCCAGAATTGATAGCTCACCTGTCTCAAAACGATTACTGTTAAATCAACAAACAAATATAATTTTATTTTCTTATATCTTTTTTGAAAAAAAAGACAACCTTGACTACATATTTTACATGGGTAGTGCTTTTTTGACTACATATCAAAAATCAAATAAATAGACGTGGTGACAGTGCTTTTTTGGTCAAACTAATTGATTAAGCTGTTTAAGCAGAGTTACCAACCAAAGGGTAGATGCTAATTTTATATCTGCGGTGGGTCCGATTTGATACTTAAAAGGAAGGTTGCTGTGGCCCTGCTTGCAACTGTGACAACAACTCTTGTCTAATTACCTAAGATTCTAATAGGTATAAGACCATTCCCCACACTCATACATGAATGACCACCCTTTTCTTCTTTCCCTTGGATCAAATCAAGGACAATCATAACTTTACAAAATTTCAACATCATTGATATGCTCTTGAACTATCTGGCCATCATCAAAACTAGCCAAAACAAAAGGGCACTGTGTATGTCTACACACACCAGATTCCCTTCATTTTTTTTTTCTTCCTTGTTTTAAGTCATTGCGAGTAAAACTTGGGATTTCTCCTATTGGATAGTTGAAAAGTACGTGTCGTTCCCTGCGTAGACCCTCATATCAGTAGTTTACATTTACACCAAGCTTTTGCGAACATATATAGAAGGAAGAGAAGAAGAACAAAATAGACAGACAAAGAGAGTGGTGAAGTGAAACAATGCATTTTTTTTTCTCAAGCTTGATATTATTGGATGGGGAATTTGGTGGGGGAAGAAGAATAGAAATGCCATAGACAAGTTTGATTTTGAAAGGTCTGGATTCTTCACTTGGGTCATGAGTAATACATACACAAGAAGGCATGAGGAGCCTCCACCAACGCCATATCAAAGTGAAGAACTAGAAAGGGACAAGCACACATTGGGGCAATAACATGTGCACATTAGAGAAAGTGACAAGGGACAAAGACACATGTGCTTGTCAATCACAAGCGTGCTCGTAGTTTACGTTATAACAATCAATTAAAAATTCGTATTTCCCTAATCTCCACTTCCAAAAGCAACATCCTCATGAATCTCACTGTAATGTGGGAATCTGATATCTTATGTGATTAGGATATCATATAACATTCAATAATTGGACATACATGCAAGGTAATAAACATCATTAAATATTGGTCTAAATACGATTTTGGTTTCTCAAATCTGATTTAAATTTCATTAGTCCCTACAATGCTAGCTTGAAAAATGCTGAATATGTAAAAAAATCTAACAAAATTATATTAAAAAGACTACTAAATATGTCAAAAAAATCTAACGAAATTAGATTAAAAAGACAATATTTACTCATTTTTAAAGTTTAAAAATCAAAATGTATCGATATTTCAACAAATTTCAGACACGTAAAAATTTAGAGAATTTAATCTTTAAAATCATTTTGTAAATACTTCTAAGTTGAAAAACGTTTTTATAATAATTTTATCCTAATATCATTACATTTTTTTGATATATATATATATATATATATATATATATATATATATATATATATATATATATATATATATATATATATATATATATATATATTATGTCGCTTATATAAGTTTATTTATTTTAATTTTTCATTTCATAACAGTTATGTATGAGATCTTTAGATCGAATGATTACGAATATTAATATAGTCATACGATGAAGACCGAATTTATCTAAATTTGAACATAATCATTTATAATAATCGAATGTTATAATAATAGTATAATAAATATTAACGGTTGGTCCAAGAGCATGTTGTCACTTTAACATAGTGCTGCATATACATTCGTGTGTTTGAAAAGATTAATTTTATGGACTAACTGTGCAGGAGTACCCTACAAAAGAAAGCAAGTATATGAATAAACTCTTACATTAAAATGTTTGACCATAGATGTTACTTTAATCTAATGGTTCATTTTCCCCTAATTTAATGTGAAGTGATAACGTTAAAGCTAAACAAAATGATTTCATTGGCATCGAGAATCATGTCCAATCACCTTTAGTGGTCAATGATGCTTGGAATTAAACATGAATTTGAGTTTTATCTTCTTAATTTGTGTGCTTATATGTTTCGTTGAGTCAAAAAAGTATAATTCTATATATATAGTCTCTTAAATTAAAAAGAAAAATTATAGCTCGATGGTTTGTTCAATAGTTCAGTAATGTCCTAAAAATTGTCAAATTATGTTCAATAATTAAAACTAGAGATGATTTGTTTGGCTACATCCATGATTTGACCTACCAGATTTGAGGCTATAATAAAGTCATTAGATTAGTGGTATGTGAAAATAATTAGTTTATATTTATTTATTAGACTTACGTCTTTAGCCAACATAGTGTGAAGATCCATGCTTGTAGACTAGACTATGAGACTGTGTTGTCCTTGCTATTTTGTTTTACCTTCTTTTATTTTGTTTTATCTTTGAAGTTTCTAGTAGTAGCTATTTTGTTTATAACTCTAATATATATATATATATATATATATATTTGGTATTTTTGGTACTTTTATTATATGTATTTTCGTATTTTTCGGCTGAAAAAAAAAAACACATCTTCTAAGTATTTTGTACGCCATCCTTATAAAAAAAAAAAGTTTAGAATCATCTGACGACACATTTGACCTTCTTTTGTTTTTTATCAACGAAAGTAAATATATTGAATGAAGGTAATTGAGTTATCCAAGCCCATGAACCAAAAACAAAAAAGAAAAAGAAAACAAATTCACTGGTTCGACTTTATAAGAACAAAATCCCAACACAATTAATGCATACGTACGTAGTTCTTTACCATTATATTAGTGGTTAGATTCTTGTATGTTAGAATCATATAAATAATCAACCAGAGTTCTACCATAATCCAAAAAAAGTAGATTACATCATCAAAAACCTTAAGATGTTTTTCACACTTCGGTAAATATTGCACAACAAGGTTGTGTTTTGTTTTTCGTACTATTATGCATCGATATTTTAATTTGAATCACGTATCCGTGTTAGGTACATATTTGTATAAGACATTTAAAGATATTTTACAGATACTTATCAACGAAATATCTAATTTATAAAATAATAGTACTTTTATGATGACAATAATTTATAATTTTTTTATTTTGACGATGTTTAATATATAAGATTTTAATTTGGATTTAGATAATAAAAATCATATATTTGTCTTGCTTTTAAGGATTTATATGTTTTTAATATACATATATCACATATTCTATCTATCATTTTTAAAATAAATGTATCGATGAATCAAATACGTGTCGTATCTGATACATGGATCGTATCTATGCATCATAGGTGCAAAAGTCACTAGATTCCTACAAAACAGATGGTGGAAATACATGCATATACCAATACTAGATGCAATTTTCATATGTCCTTATGGTTTTATCATTTCAGTACGAAAAAAAAAATCCATACAACATTACCAACCCAACAAAGAGGAAAACACAAGGTATTCACACTAGATCAGTAAAGGGTTTTGGTCATGGTTATTTTGGTTATTTGTCTTCGGTCTTACAACAAAGGCATATTAGAGTGAGGTAAACAAGGATAGCCTTTCTGCCTTGATTCTCAACCGAAGCAGAAAGGTCTATATTCTGCTTAAGTTGTGAGAAAAATTGAGGCAAAATACCGTTTAAAATTAAACAAAAATTAACAACCAATGTTTTTTCACACTTTGGTCGTTAATTCGGTCACTAATCTGCAACTATTTTTGTTCGGTTGCTATTTCAGTCACAATTTGCGACCAATGTTTTTTGGTCGCTAATGTTAGTTGTTAAATTGTGTTTTTTTCATAAAGTTTTATGCCTTAGTTTTATCCATAATCGACGCAAAAAGATGATAAAAATTTTAAAATATATATTAAATCTGAAATGATATTAGACATCAGTTTTAACCACAACCTAGGCAAAATACCCCCTTTATGCTTTGGTTTGGGTATGAACCAAGGCAGAAAGTGGTAATTTTTTTTAATATAGTTTTTTTTTTCTAATACATCCTACACATTAAACCTGCAAACAAAATACGAAAAATAGAACATTATATTGTATAAACAAATACTTAACGTGCTTTTCATATCCTTCAAATAAATAAATGTACTAAATATTATTGTACATTTGTAAAATGTACTTTGAATAAGTTATCCTTAAATATTTAATGGACTTTTGAGGGATTGGTGCAGTAATGCCAAAATTTTGAACATAAGACAATAATTTTAGTTAGTATATAAACCAAAGAAAAAATAATAGATAAGTATTTGATGTAACAAAATTATTATTGTTTCCCAACTACTTGTGATACGAGCACGAACAATGGTTGACATCCATTGCATTACATAATAATCACACTCATATGAGTCGGTTTGTTTATTACACTACAAAGAGTGCACTAATTGAGGAAGAAAATAAATTGAACAATTATAACTATGGACCAAAATACCAAACTTGGAGAGCCAACCATCCAAGCATTTTTTGCCTTAGCAATTGATTTCCCTAACAACATATTATATCCAACAATTGAACTATGAAAAAGGTAATGTATCAATAAACACTTATACAAGAAAGACAGTTCACAAAATTGAGGTTTTTACCAATCAATTACTTATCTAAGATGGTTAAGGGGAGGCATGAGCAAGGAACAAAGCCACACAACATTGTTGTTCTTTATGGAAACCACAAGTACTTGTCAATGACACCTGAATTCAAAACAATCTCATTGTTATACCTTAACATGATGGATTATAATTACAAGTCAACAAACTGCACTTACCCAGCAACATAGGGGACAAAATATATTTCCTTCTCTCATCCAAAGCATTAGGTGACATATGTTGGAATGTCATAAAACTTATTGTCGTCATGATTGAGTTGGGGGATTTATGAACCCATATACATCATTCAACCCCATATTGTTACTAACACGAAACATTGATAATTAACATTATCATGTTTTATTTTTTGTTTATTTTTATCTTTTATTGTTATTTTATTATTATTTTTTCAAATATTTCAGGTTTTATTTAATAACTTTGGAAAAGATAAATATTTAGTTACATTTTGTAGATAAGTGGAAATCTCATATGTTTAAGAAGCTTATCAATAGAATCAGTGATGATTACTGAATATTAAAAAAATATATCAATAAAATTAGTTTTCCACCGAGTTGGTTACTTCAATAACAAATCAAAATATTTGAAGAATATATCAAAAATATGAAATCTCCAAGGGTTAAAAAATATATATTCAGGATATTCAATTACAAAATCGAGTACAAAACTGTCCAATTCAAAAAATCTATAAACAAGGGGCTTGGTATAGGTCAAAAAGAACAACCCTTTAGGCAGGAAAGAAACCCCTTTTGGGAAAAAACTCCCTTTGGAGAAAAAACCCCCTTTAGGGAAAAAAACGCCCTTTCGGAGAAAGAGAGAAAGAAGGTAAAGGCGCATTCTGATTGCTGGAGGCATTCATCTTCCTCATTCTTCTAGTATTCAAATAAATTGGTCACTAAATTAGTCTTTAATTAATTATTTAGAGACCAATCTAGAAACCAATTCCTTTGGTAACCAAAACCTAGGTAGCTAATGTTAGTGACCAATTTAGAGACCAATTCATAATAGAAACTATTTTAGTTACCAATTTAGAGGCCAATTATAATTTTTTGAAACTATTTTAGTTACCAATAATTTTTAGTTTATAAAATTAATATCTAAATTGGTCATTAAATTTGGTCGTTATTTAAGGTTTTTCTTGTAGTGACAGTGTAGAAAAATAATTTAAAAAGTTTCAATTTTTTAAATTAAATCAACTAAAGTAGAAAATATTTTATGCTTCGCTCCTTCGGGAACTAAAGCAAGATCTTCATCGTTCAAATTAAAAAAATGGAAATAGCAGGAATTTTGAAAATTTTAACATGAATTAGGCTTTCGTTGCTTTATAACTAATGTATAAAATTTGGTCTGCATCGGTTATTAACAAAATCGGGTATAAAAGTTTGATTAAATTTCAAAAATTTCATCGCATTTTGATATACCTCATTTCCACAAAAACCAAGGCATAATAATGACCAATTTTTTTTTAAAAAAAGAAGCCTAAAATACACTAGTGTCATAAGGACTTTCTGAACATATAATCTTATCTTATTTTGAGAGTATTTGAGACTAAAGTCACTATTTTAAATGTTTGTGGCTCATTGAAGGTAAAGTCGTCTAGTGGTGAGCTTTAGTTTGCTACTTTTATTAATGATTGTTTTGTGCAGATATTGGCTTATGCACTTCAAATAAAGGGTTAAGTACTTGGAAAGTTTACCAAATTTGATGCTTTGATTGAGAGTTAATTGGAAAAGAAGTTGAAATACATTCGTATTGATAATGGTGGTGAATATCGTGGACCCTTTGATATTTATTGCAAGCAACAACATATCAAACATGAAGACTTTAACAAAAACTCTTCAATTGAATGGTCTAGTAGAGAAGATCAACATGACTTTGGTTTAAAATGTTAGGTGTATGCTTTATGAAGCAAAGTTGCCAAAACATTTTTCGGGAGAGACATTGCTTGTAGTGGTGTTGAGTTCATGGAAGACCAAATCATTGAAAACATTAACAAGGTGGATAGTCTACACCTAAGAAAGATATTAATCTAATTAACGGTAATCTAATGCGGGTTCGTGTTCACAATTTGGATAATGTTGCGACTTATGCTCAAAATGGTAAGTAACATTCTGATGTTGATGATCAATTGGTTGGAGATGGAGTAAAGGTTTTTATTGATGATGGTAAAGAGGAACATGATATACTATATGATTATGATCTTGGTGATATGCTTGAATTTCCACAAACGCATGCTATGAGGTTTAATAGGCCAATAAAACCATTGAGATATCCTTCTAATGAGTATGTAACCTTAATTGATGGTGGAGAACTTGAGTGTTTTCAAAATGAAGAAAAACAACAGTGGTTGGATGCGATACAATATCACATGAAAATTTTGCATGATAATCACACCTGTGACATTGTAAAATTGTCTAAGGATAAAAGGGTTGTATAAAACAAGTGGATGTTGATGATCAATATATTGGAGATGGAGTACAAGTTTTGATTGTTGATGGTAAAGAGGAATGTGATGTACTACATGATTATGATATTGGTGATATACTTGAATTTCCACAAGCCCCTGCTATGAGGTTTAGTAGGCTGATAAAACCATTGAGATATCCTTCTAATGAGTATGTAAACTTAATTGATGGTGGAGAACTTGAGTGCTTCAAAGAAGCTTTGAAAATTGAAGAAAAACAACAGTGGTTGGATGCGATGCAATATCAGATGAAAACTTTGCATGATAATCACACTTATGACTTAGTAAAATTGTCTACGGATAAAAGGGTTGTTTAAAACAAGTGGATTTTTAGATGAAGTAAGAGACTAGTTCTACATCTCTAAGGTACAAAGTCAGATTATTTGTGAAAGACTTTAGATAATGGTGTTGATTTAAATGAGACTTTCCTACCTGTGGTGAAAATGTCATTTATCATAATTGTGTTAAGTTTAGTTGCTACCTTAATTTGGAGGTTGAGCAAATGGATGTGAAGATATTTTTTCTTCACAATAATTTGGAGAAAGAGACTTACATGAAATAACCTGAAGGTTTTTCCTTGTTGAAGGTGAGGAAGATTATGTGTATGCTGAGAAATGGTCTATATGATTTGAAGCAGACTCAAAGACTATGGCATAAGAAATTTAAGTCTATGTGTAATGAAGATTACAAAATGACTATTTTTTTTATCATTGTGTCTTTGTTAAAAAGTTCTTTGGTGATGACTTTATTATCTTGTTATTTTACATTGATGACATATTTATTGTTTGGAAAAGTATTTCCATATGACAGGTTAAACAAAGCATTGGGGCATACATTTGTAAAGAAAGACATGGAAGCTTATAAAAAGATTCTTAAAAAAAGTACCATGATAAAAGGGAAAAGAAGATTTGGCTATCAGAAGATACTAAGGTTTTACAAAAATTATGGATGAAATATGCTTAAGCCGCAAGCACTCCTCTTGCTACTCATTTTAAACTAAGTGTTAAACAGAGTCATTCAAATGAAGTTGAGAAGACATATGAGTAAAGTTCCTTATGCATATTCAATGATCCATCTTAGTAAAATGATGATTCTTACTCTGTTAATCGTTGGATCAAATTTATTTTAACAAAATTATTTATGGTACATACTTTAACATATTTTTAGTTGTGTTATTTTCCATTAAAATAGTTATTTAAAAACTACAAAATCACATAGTCACATTTGTAATTTTTTATAATGGATCGATAATGAAGAATATATGTAATTAAGAATATATGGTGTTTGTAGTTTTCTTAATTCTGAAGCATGAATATGTAGACAGTGTGTGGTATGCTTGGCTGTAAACCATTGGGTGCTTAAGAGCAGTACAGATGGAAGTGTGAGGTTGTTTTCCTCTTTGAAAGATTTTGAGTAGGGGTCACTACTCCCTCAGTGTTCTCCATCACATCATATGCTACATCAAACCTTCTTCTCTTGATCTACAACTAGTTTTCATAAAGTTGGGTTAAGGTTTGAGAAAGTAAAATTATTTGGAAATTGAAGGGATGGCATAAAAATGAGTGAATGATGAGATGAAAATAAGAACACACCTGGCATTGGCTTCAGGTAGTGGCAGTAGCATCTGAGGGGCTCCATCTGTCACACTTTTATTGTTACAAGCTTATTGTTATTGGATGTGATCTTCGACTAAACCATGTACCACACTATTTCTAGGATAATATCTCATAATCATTGCTACCTATTGCAAACTTCCTTTTGCTCTTTTTTATTTCAAATAAATATATTATTCTACTTAATAAATACGTTTTTCTTATCATAGGGGAGCTGCTTTGCACTTATATTTTCGATGCAAAAATATGATTTTATGAGAACTTACTAGAATGTTTATAACTGAAATGAATACGCGTACCTTTCATCACACTGCATGAACTGAACTTTGAATTACGAAAAAAGTTTTAAAACTCATTTTGATGACCATAACGAGTGAACTCATAATTAGCTAATTCTAGAAATATTACTTACTTTCTCATATATGAAAAAAATTTCTCATTATTTGTGTTAAGACGTTATAAAACTAAGGGTCTGTTCAAGTTAGTTAAAATTGAAATTATGATTAAAATCATGATTTATATAATCGTAATTGTAGATTTCATTTTTTATAATATATATATATATATATATATATTATACAATTTTATTATAAATTATCTCAATTTTATCTTTTGACATTTTAAATAACTTACATGAAAATAATTAGTGTAATAAAATATGAAAATATGAAAAGAATTAAAATAAAATAAGAGAAGAAAAATAAATCAAAAGAAGCAATTTGCTATGGGTGCTCATAACTAACATTACGTTATTATGTTTTTTTGCATGAGAAGTAATAAATACTAACGTTATAATTATTACATACCAAATAGGTTATTATGTTTTGAGTCTATAAAAAATTGTGATTGCAAGATTGAGAAGTGTTGTGGTGTGTTGCAACTAGATTTTAATTGTATTAATTTTTTGTTGAGAAATGAATTTTAATTATATTAATATTTAATTTAATTTGGTGAGAGGTGGTTGTGTGACTGACAACACATCAAACAATTTAATTTAATTATTCACCAAAGAACATGAACAGGTAGTGCAATAGAAAAATCGAAAGAAAAAAGAGTGATGATTTACATGATTTTACGATTTTGTTTGCCAATTCTACCATATTACGATTATGCATGGTATGTGACTCATAAATACTATATAAAATCATAGGATCTTATGATTTCACGATTTAAATCTTGATTTTAACTACAAGTCCAGTTTTTCTGCTGAGTTTTTTGTGTTGTCCTCTGTTAAGCATTAAAAAACACATTGTTTTGGTATTTTAAAGATAATTTTAATATATTTTAAAATTTTAAAATTATTGATCATTAGTATATTTTGAAGGCACAACAAAGAAAAACTAGTAGAGAATCCAAACTCTTTTTTGACTACCTAGTCCTGCTAACAGCTAACTAGTGTTCTGAGACACTACAAGAAAATGTTTCAGTAATCAAATTTAGTGACCAAAAGTTCTTAGTCACTATAGTGACCAATTTAGATACCGGTTTAACAAATAAAAAATTATTGGTTACTAAAATAATCACTATTATAAATAAAAAATTATAATTGATCACTAAATTGGTCATTAATTAATTAGAGACCAATTTAGAAACTAAGTCATTTTGGTAGCCAAAACCTAGGTAGCTAATTTGTAGTGACCAATTTTATTTGGTAGCCAAAACCATGATAGCTAATTTTAAAGATTAAATTAGTGATCAATTATAATTTTTTATTCATAATATTGACTATTTTAATAACCAATAACTTTTTAATTTGTAAATCAGTATCTAAATTTATCACTGTAGTGATTAAAAATGTTTAGTCACTAAAATTGGATACTAATAAAGCATTTTCTTACAGTGAGAGCACAGGTTAAAGATAATTAATATGCATTAAATTTTACAAAAAGTTCATAATTAATTGTGATATTAAATGAAATTTGACCTAATAACCATGCAATTTTATTTTATTTAAAGAACAAAAATGTCCATAAATGTTGTACAATTGTGTTAATTTTTTATTTAATATTTACCGATAAAAGTTAAAAATAATTAAATAATAAAATAACTATATTGTAATGTTGCTAAATATTAAAATATAATTACACATAAAAAATTTAAAGTAAAAAAAATCAACAAAAAAATAGTATTAAGTATCTAAAAAGTTTACAAAAAAATAATAATTAAAGTATTAATTTGAGACTTCATTGAGTCTCCAAAATATTTATTTTGTATTAGAAAGTTTTAAAAGGTATTTTTGCCTTTATAAAATATATTATATGCATTTATAATATTTTAATTAATAGAGTTAATTATTTTACTTTTTAATATAAAAATGATAAAAATAATACGCATTAATTATTCTTAATCATTAATTATTCTTAATCAGTACCGAACAGTTGTTAGCATTCTCCTAAAACTAAATGGAAGTTAGATAAGTTTTGTATTCCTGTACTAAAATTTTATTTCATTTTAATCCATGTGTTCAATTATATATATTTAGTAGCATTAAAATTAATTGTTGATTGTAAAAAAAGAGATATAGTCATTGGTTCTATGCTCAAATTTCCATGTATCTTCATAAGCTTAAGATCTTTAGATTTATTAAGATTATTATAACTAGTGATGATACACTATCACTCAATTTTATTAAACATTCCACCAACGCTCAATTATGTGGCTTTATTTATTATTTTTACATATTAATTCGTGTATAGTTTTTCTTCGAGTGTGTTTCACTAAACAAATGCATCTCTTTTTACAAGTTTAATTAGTAGTGTGTTGTTAGTTGTTAGTCTAAGTCTTTATTTTTATAGCTCATTATTGTTACGGTGTCTTTTACCTTAAAATTAATTAGAAACCAGACGCAAAAGGTGGAATATTAGATTTTAAAATTTGAGTAAAGAGTATAATTCACTATATATAAGTATTTAAAGAGATATCTAATATTTTAATTGCGATTGACAACGTGGATTGAAATTATTTGGTGGTTGACAAAAGTGGATAGCCCACCAAGTTCAGCCATATATGTCTCGATCAGAATCTCGCTAATTATGTTAAATGAAATCACAAAATAGATAGTAAAGATTGTGATATCCTTCCAATTTTAGTGGAATACACCTTATATTATTAAAATTAAAATAAGTGTTCACTGATCTAGCATAGATTTTCCCTCAATTTCAGATAATCTAATATAAATTCAACTAACAACGATTTTCATATAAAAATTATATTAAGGATTTTATTACATCTTTGTAAATAGATGTGTTAATTTGGTCACGACTAGCATGATTTAGAATTTAGAGTTTAGGGTGAAAAAAATTCAAAAAATCCAAAAGGCTTATAAGGTAAATATATTAACAAAAGTGTCACAAGAAGTAATAAAATGATTTAGTGGTTAGATGAAAGAGATGTTTGTCGTGTATGTTATGTAAGACTATAATAAATTAAAATAGAAATTTCAGATGAAACACCTTAAGTTTTAGTGGGTTAAGACTAAGTTTAATTTTTTAATAAAATTAATTTTTTGTGTTGTCCTTTTAACAAATTAAAACATAAGGTTACACTACATTGATTTTTTTTAGCTTAAATGCTTTTAATCCATTCAAAACTTGTTTTAATATGTTAAAATAGAGATATTATAATTGTTCATGGTTTTAAGCAATTTTGATCGATTAAAGGATAATCCAATTAATTAAAATGTTTCTTGTAGTCATTCTTGATGTAAACCATAAAAGGTTAGAAGGAACTTGATCAACTCAAGAGGTGTTAGAGAAGAACAAGCTTGTGGAAGCATGTCCCATGGTGATTCATATTTGTAACTCACTAAAAACCCATGTAAAGCAAAAGCATTTTAAAAAATAAATTAGAAATTTGATGGAGACCAATAAATGAAAAAGAACTCGTCAACTTTATGATAAATATCAAAGGATGAATATAAGAAAAATTGTTACTTGAGAAAACTTCTCAATATAAAAACTAAGACAAGAGTAAAAAACTCTTAAAACTTTAAAAGTGATTTAACAAGAAGAATTTCATTTAATCTTCAAAAGTAATTTTACAAGAGGGATAGACTCTCTTTTGTAAGTATCATATGTCATGGTTTTGAAGAGGAAAATACACCTCCCAAGTATTTAGAAACATTAGGAAGAGCAAATAAATATAAAAAGAAAACAACTTAAGCTAAAGTTAACTCAATTAATCCTATGTTTAACACTTAGTTAAATAGTTTTGAACTAATTTTGACTAACTTAGTTGTTGACAAGCATTGAATGCGCTCCATACAAAATAAATTGATTTCTTCTTTTTCATACATCATCCTTCATAGTTCGTAATACTTATTTCCTTAGGTCGCGTAGTATTTTTCAACCAAAAAGCAAAAAGGGATAAAAGTTCGTACTAGACAAACAACTAGACCAGAGTTTAAATAAGTTTGTTTCAAGATAGTTGGATGACATTGCAGTTTTTGTAACATCCCAACTAAGATGATACTAAAATTCGTATCGTCTAATGCTTATACAGAAAACATAACACATATAACTCTAATATCGTTGTTTAAATATAAACAAAAAATAATTTTATTCACCAAATACAAAGAGATGCATATCCCATTGCTAAAAAATATATAAAGTTTTTATCCGAACAAAATCTTTACAACAAAAAACATTTATTTTTTTGAAAATATCAAAACTAACTAAAGTAATTGCTCTCAAAAATTGCCCAAAACTCTAGTCCCTACTATGCATCTTCCTTAGTACCTATACTACCATTTCCTCTCGTGATAAATCACAATCATCACAGTCATACACAAATACAACAAATAGAGAGGTTATGCTAACATAAAAATACATAACCCATAATTTAACACCACAACATATACATTATTATCACAAATTATCCATATAATTTTCATAGTATCTAACACGTAAAGTAACATATACATTATCAAACATTATCCCAAGGTCTCAAACTCACACAAAATCCCAAGTTCACACATAACCTCCATCAGTTCACATAGATTTGCCAACTCACACAAAGTTACCAAATGTGCTATTTATGTTAAACTACCAATTGTTACTCTCACACAAAGTTTCAACCCTTCACTCTCACAAAACTATGTACTATTTTCTCACACCAAGCTTCTAGCCATGTTTCCATAAAGATTTTTAGATATCACAAGCCACACAAGGTTAGTAGTTATATAATTACCAACCTTTTGCCAACTAACACATAACCTCCACCAGTTCATATAAAGTTACCAACTCATATAGAGTTACCAGATGCACTGCTTATGTGAAACTACCAATTGTCACTCTCACACAAAGTTTCAACCCTTCGCTCTCACATAACTATCTACTACTTTCTCACATTAAGCTTCCAACCACTCGTTTTCAAGGAGCTTATTAGATATCACAACCCACACAAGGTTAGCAGTTAAGCCACTCACATGGTAATTACTAGTCTTTTTTCCTCACATCGAGCTTAAACTCATACTCACAGAGATTTATGGAGCCCACTCATGCTTACATAGAGACTAATAGAGTCTAGTCATGCTCACACAAAGACTTACAGAGTCTTACTTACACTAAGACTGACGGAGTCCAATCCTGCTCACCCAGAGATTGATGGAGTTCACCCATACTCATATAGAGGGTTATAGGGTCCACACATGCTCACAAGAGACTTATAGGGTTCACTTGTGCTCACACAAAGAGTTACATGATCCATTCATACTCACATAGAGACTTATAGTGTCTCACTCCTACTCACAGAAAGATTGACGAAGTCCACTCTAGCTCACACAAAGACTAACAAAGTCCACTCATGCTCACACAAAGATCGACAAAGTCCACCCATGCTCTCAATGAGACAAACAGTTCCTTCTATGCTAACATAGAGACTTAAATAATCCATAATGCATCCCCTCTAATATAAGGTTTTTCATGCAGACACACTACATAATAATCATATAAGTGTACCTTATATACACATTAAACCAATTTTCAAATAACCCATAACACAACTCACCATGACTACACACATAAAAGAAAAATCAAGAAAGCAAGAATATTCACTCCTTTACGACCCCCTTAACACAAATGACCATATCTACACAAGATAAAACAAGAAAAAAAAAAGTTAGTTCCCTTACCTAAATATTCAAAACTTTAAACCAAAACATTTTAATATTCACTTTGATATCTAAGGCTCTTCTACAAATCCACAATATATTATCATATCTTAAACTTTATAAAAAGATGTATTCACTTTTACTAAAATAATTGTTAATTCATTCCTTCATACAAATCACGTGTTGAACTTTATCAAGTTAATATTCACTTTCACCTAAATAATTTTTAATTCATTCCAATAAGTAAATGATATAAAGTAAAACAGCTTACCAAATTACATACAGCTTATACAACATGATTGAGTAAAGAAGTTTATTATATCTACAAATATTTAAATTATCTACTAATATAAAATATTAATATTACAGATAAAAACAATATCTAGAATTCAATACATAACTGCCTTGGCGGTATAACATAATTTAGTAGTTGATTGGTAATTTTTATATTAAAAGTTCCTTTCTTTGAAAAGTTTGATATTTTATATTAATTTAGTTCGTTCCAGTACTTAAAACTTAGTTTGGCCAGATATTCAACTTACTTAAGTTTAGCCAAATTAAATATCGGATAAATACTATGTTTAATAATAGTTTAATTAATTTAAATATTGTTTGTGACTGTTAGGCGGTAGTTTAACCATTTTACAAGGTTAAGAACCTGACCCGGCACTTTCCAAAAGTTATTTTCTTTCTAATTACATTTTTTTTTTCATCTTAAGGCATTTTTTAAGATATTTAAGTGCAAACATCTTACAAATTTATAAAATTGAAATAGGGTTAAAATTCACTTTTTAAAACCTATTCTAATTTATTTTCTTCTTCCTACATCCCTACCAAATCCATACTCCTCAATTTACTTATCATTGAAACTGTAATAAAAAGATAGAAATTACCCTTACACCTCTCTTTTTCACGGTCTTCATTCTCAACTCACAACTCTTCCCTTCGATTGAAGCATTTGGATTTCGTCCCTTAACTTTCGTGTGAAATTAGATTTTGTTCATGTTCCAAACTTTACTAATGAATGAATGTAGTGCTCGTGACCTAACTGTGTTAAAGATTTGTTGATGGAGCAAACTGTTGGAAAAAACGTATCATCAATTAAGAATATTATCGTCTTTACTTTCAAAAATCACCCTATTAACAAAAAAAATGAGATAAAAACAAGGAACACAAAGATATAACATGGAAACTCCCAATACAGAAAAAAAACCACGGTTGTTGTCCAAAGACAACCAGAGAACAATCACTATGTGCAAATTTTTATAACACACAAAAAACACTCTCACCCCTTTTATCCCAAGTACACCCACATTCTTCAGAGCAGGAATTTAACTACACCTCACAACACTTAGTACAAGAGTATATGAAAAGCAAAATATTGGCTCAAAATGTCTTTTGACTTGGGGCAAGGAACATTATGGACTTATAGCTCATTATATAGTCATTAACACTCATTCTCTGGCCTATACTACACGATGTGAGACTTTTCAAGACATTATTTTCATCAGTCCAACATTCTCCACCCTGATTAAAATAAACACATCTTCATTATCTATACCAATAATCATACTCCACCATAAAGAGTATACTCGGAATTAAACTATCCCAATAATTTTCACTTGAAATTAAACCATCACAGGAATTTTCACTTGGATTTAAACCATCCCAAGAACTTCCATGCACCCTTTATCAAATGTTAACCAATAGTTGTGTATAATCACCACACACTTTGCATCAATATTAGCTAATACATGTGCATAAACACCATACACATTGTATCAATGTTAACCAATGTCCATGCATAATCCCCACGCAACGTGCATCAATATTAGTCAATATTACCTCTAGAAAGTACTTGTCCTAGTATTCACAATTTGCTCAATCAAATGTCACCACATATCACAGTCTTCCACCTTCAAATTTGACCAATTAGGCAGTGGCGGATCTTGACGAGAATTGTTGGGGGAGCCAAAATAGTACATCAAAAATTTATATATATTTAATTATTGTCACTAATAAAATAAAATTAAATACATAATTTAGTATAACAACAACTAAAAAAGAAATCACACATATCTAAAGATTGTCAAAAGAAAATTCAATAATAATCAAACCACACTTAAAATCTGGTTATAAAAAACACAGAGTACAATATTTTTTTCTATTTTCATAAAATAAAAAATTAATATACAAGAAGTTGATTAAACTAATATTTTACTATCAAGTGAGACAAGAGAGAATTACCTTCTACTTTATTTCTTCAAAAATGGAAGAAAACCGTTGAAAGATGAGAGCAAAAATAATAGATCTTTTTCTCTTCGGAAACAAAAGAAGATAGGTGAGAATAATTTGTGAGAAACTCAAGACATATAATGAAACTACAACTAAAATTCAGTTATAAAAAAAACACACAGTATAATATTTTTTCTTCTATGTTCATAAAATAAAAAATTAATATAAAACAAACTCATTAAATAAATTATTAAACTAATAATTTACTATCAATTGAGACCAAATAATTACCTTTTTTTTCCTTGAGTATGAAAGAGAATAGAGGAGAAATGAGAGCAAAAATGATAGATCCTTTTCTCTTCAAAATCAAAAGAAAACAGTTGAGAATGAGATATGAGAATAATTTGTGAGAAACTCAAGACATATAATAGAACTACAACTAAAATTCATTTATAAAAAAAACACACAGTACAATATTTTTTTTCTATATTCATGAAATAAACAATTAATATAAAAGAGGATCATTAAATAAATTATTAAACTAATATTTCACTATCAATTGAGACCAAAGAATTACCTTCTTCTCTACTTTCATGAGAATGGAAGGAAGAGGACACAGAATAAATAAGAGCAAAAATAATAGATATTTTTCTCTTCAAAAACAAGAAAAAACAAGTGAGAATGGAATATGAGAACAATTTGTGAGAAATTCAAACCATAATAAATAAAACAATATCTTGATAAATCTTTTTATTTTTTATTTTTTATTATGTTTAATTTTATATTTTATTATTTATTAACATTAATTATTATGTTTATAAAAGAAATAGAATATTTGATTTAATTATAATATATTTTTTAATATCTATAATATGAAAAAAATTAAAAAATATATAATATAAAAAAAAATTAAAACTTTGGGGGAGCCATGGCCCCTTCCTGCACCTACAGTGCTTCGCCACTGCAATTAGGAGATGCTAATACCAAAAATCCTCCACTCACAAATCTAACCATCCAAGTGTTGTCATTTCATTATCTTCTTCCTTAAGCAAATCTGACAAACAGACAGCCAGCTTCGTCTACTTCATCGCACAACCACCACAATCCATGACACACAATACAAGAAAATTCTCAATTAGAAACCAATTTTAGTGACCAAAAATAGCTAGTCAATATAGTAACCAATTTAGATACCAATTTACAAAATTAAAAATTATTGGTTACTAAAATAATCACTATTATAAATAAAAAATTATAATTGGTCACGAATTAATTAGATACCAATTTAGAAACTAAGTCATTTTGGTTGTCAAAATCTAGGTAGTTAATTTTTATTGACCAATTTCCTTTTATAGTTAAAACCATTGTAACTAATTTTAAAGACCAATTTAGTGACCAATTATAATTTTTTATTCATAATAGTGACTATTTTAGTAACCAATAATTTTTAGTTTTGTAAATTTGTATATAAATTGGTTACTATAATTACTAATTATTATTGGTCACTAAAATTGGTTATTTAGAGAAATTTTCTTGTAATCAATATTTATGTTCCTTTATTTTTTTTCTAAAGAAAACAAAACCTAAGGTAAAAATAAGATAATATTATCAAAAATTAAAAATCAAACCAACACAAATTTTATTTTATTTAATATCAAATAATAATGAAGCATAATTTCATACATTTCAATATAGTATTAAATAAATTATATATGTTTTAATAATTTAAAATATATAAAAAAAAAGCATAAAGACGTAGACGAATAATACGTACTCACCTCGTTTTTATATCTCATTTAAAAAAAAAAACTAAGTATTACTTATATTTAATTAATTTAAATATTTCTTATCAGTAGTGTGAAATATGAGCCCTACAGAAATTTATTTTTCAAGATCGCGTATCCAATCTTGAGTAAATGTCCCTTTCTTCAGGTTAGGAAGTCTTTTCCTTAATGTTCCAGTCCAGAAGCTTATGCGTCAAACCCGTGATGAATTTGGATTATACATCATGCATTATATGCGTGTTTTTTTTTTTTTTTTTTTTTTTTTTAAAAATAAAAACCTGGA
>Ga0214542_1000468_pt1 | contig 72895 bp, 35 predicted proteins | sample CNSS1metaG_FD_160096 | JGI IMG/M metagenome (GOLD analysis project Ga0214542, IMG submission 160096) | Root nodule microbial communities from cowpea collected in UCLA plant growth center, Los Angeles, California, USA - CNSS1 | ecosystem: Host-associated > Plants > Roots > Nodule | place: USA...
TATATATGTATATTTTTAAAAATTATAATTATATATTATTTATATTAAGTTTATATTATGAAAAATAATAATAAAATGTAAAATAAAAAATTTAATGAAACATTGATTTATAAAAGAGATTAGTTTTTTTTTTTGTTGTAAGATCTTTCCACCATGTAAGTTATTATGAAAGTGTCTGAGGAGAACATAATACAAAGAGATAAATTGGAGAACAGAAGTTGAAGAACACATGAATTAAAATTGAAATATATATTTTTTGCATGATCTCTTACATATCAAGGTATCTTAATGATTTATGTATGTTACATTTATGATTTTTCTTAGGATGTTTATCCCAAATTAGTATAACCCTTAATTATGAAATTTAGGGATTTTGTGTTTTCCTGCCTATGGTAAATTTTTTAAAGTTTTGAATTTATACATGGTTACTTATTTAATTAAAGTGTGTGTTTTGTTATGTTTTGCAATGTGATAACTGTTATTTGTGAATATAAATTTTATCTTTTTTTTTTCTAAATAGGTGAGAATTAATAAATTTATATTAGAAAGATTATGATAAAGAGTAAAATAGTTGATTCTTTATCCGAAGGAGGAAGGTTTGTGATAAAGATGGAAAAAAAATGCATTTACGTTAACTAAACTTAACTAAACTTAAGAAATTTCATGAGAACCAAGAATTCAAGACAATGAAAAACAAATCTCTAAAATTCCTAGAATTACATATAATGAATTTAAAAATTCATTAGAACGCGATCCGGGAAAAACGTCCTCAAATTTGACAATACCCACTCAATCAAATTGATGAGGTACGAATGGCTTATCTAAAGTGGTATTCATGGTTTGATATCATGATATAATAACAAATTATAATCATATTTTTTTGAATTCTACTATTATGTATGCTTGTTTTAAGCATAGGAAATGAAAAGAAAAAATGAAGAGATATTTTTTAACTAAAAAAAATTATATATAAAAAATATAATTTGGCACCCCTAAGTTTTTTATCCAAGTTTCACTAATGATCATGCATACTCAATCAACATTATATATTGTGATTATCACCATGTGCAAAATTGTCTTTTATATATGGTATGTCTTAAGTGCCATTAATTAATGTTATTAAAATTATTATTTTTCTCTTCCTTAAATGTTTATTTAAATAAACTTCTTTTTGTTAAATCTAAATGATTTATATTTTTTATTTTCATCTTTTAAGCATAAATTAAGCTAAAACTTGTTTCCATATAACATGAGAATGTTGCTATTTAAGAAAAAAACGAGAACCTACAAAAGTGAAACCGTGTCAAGTTTGGCCAAACAAATCATTTATCAAGTTGTTTTTATATCTACAAATAGTTACAAAGTTTCCAAATAGTTGTGTAGATCTGGAAAACTAATTCAATACATGTTAATTTAGGTTTAAATACATCACCAAACACCTTATACATCCAACTAAAAGGAGACAACCAACATCAATTTAAAATTTAGTTATGCCAGATATATCATTATTTAGTGATCCACCATATATAAAACTAACAATTAATTTCATATACGTATAAATATACCCGTTTTAAAATTTAAACGATCATACATCTTCATCAAACAACAATCCATCACCATGATTAACATGTCTTTTTCTCTTATGGTATGCACTTTTTATTGTCAATGTTTTATTACTTTACCTTTTTCATTTATCCAGTTCACATGTTTTCACTATATTTTAAATCATCTACAAGATTACCAATGAATGATCCTATATGTAAATTTTCAATGCTAATGGCAACGATTTTTGTGTAGGTTAACATGAGGACAATCTCTAAAGTAGCACTAATTTTATTATCAATGATGGTGTTGCTCTCTGACACAACCCACTCAGTTGTTTTAGAGTCTGATGAAAATCGTATCAAGTCAGCTACTTTTTTGTCTGAAAAATTTGAAGTGGGACCAGGAAAAATTGTCGTGAAAACACTATTAGATATTGACTTTCCAAGGGGTCACATTGGGGTCAAGAGTTTTGATGTTGAAGTAGTTGATGAAGATGGTAATTCAGTACCTTTGTATGAAACTTACCTTCACCATTGGTTTGCTGTAAAATATATTGAAAACATTACCATGTCACACTACATTAAACAATCTCACGACCTTCGCAATGGTATCGAATTCGAAAGAAATGATGGTGCATGCCAAGGTTTTTTGCTTCCACATTATTGGGGCTTGGGAGGAGAATCACGAGGAACATGTTCAAATCTTCCAGATCTTTTTGCAGTTGAATTAGGTAATCCAACAAAAATAAAGCATGGGTTTAAAGAAAAATGGTTGTTTAGCATCATGGTTATTGATACACGTGGAACACATGATAGAAAAGGTTGTACAGAGTGTAGGTGTAAGCTTATGAATCTCCCAACAAACTTTTACAATGTCACAACGGGCATTAATGGTCAATTGTTGTCTAAAAATTATAAAGGAGGACTCTTTTGTTGTCAAGATAACGTACAATGCAAATTAAGAAATGATTTTCGTGGCCCAACAAGAAATCTTTCCCTAAGATACAAAATAAGGTGGGTTGATTGGGATGAACACCAAGTGCCTCTTAAGTTCTACATACTTGATTCAACTGATCGTGTAAGATCAAATGGTTCTACACCAATTCATGATTGTCAGGTATATGATTTATTCAATACACACTATACTTTACAAATCATAAGCAAACTTTTGAAACTCATTATTTTCCAAATAAACATATTAGGCCATTATTTACCTTTTTTGTCAGTATGTAAGTAAAATGAATTTCTCAATTTCTTATAGGCAGAGTATACGATCCCGAGAAATCATGACAACGACTTACCTCATGTTAAGAAAGCAAATATCCCAATGACAAAAGGTGGTTATCTTATATATGGCACTGCTCATATGCATACTGGTGTTGTCAATACTACTCTATATGGACAGGTAATATTTGATATTTGTTGTCCCCATATAAGTTGTATCATGTATATAAACTTACATTAAATTGTATAATTCATATATTCATTATGAATAAATTTTGTTGATACTTCTTTATTTTTATAAGAAATTAACTAGCTTATTGAATCCTTTATATTTATGATTATGCTAAACTTAGGATGGAAGGATTTTATGCACTTCAAATCCAAAATACGGGACTTGAAAAGAAGCAGGAAATGAAAAGGGTTACCTAGTTGGAATGTCAGTTTGTTATCCTAAACCTGGTTTTATAAAGATCGAAGATGGTGAAGTTCTAACATTGGAATCCATATATGAAAACAAGTTTCGTACCGGAGCTATGGGGCATTTCTACATTTACTTGGCAGAAGAAATACCAAACAAGTATTTGAAGGAAATTTGATGTGAAACTAGTTATTTATATTTATGAATGACTTATATAATTTGTAGTATAATTGTAATACATCAATACTAATTCTAGATCATCATTGTGTGTATTAATGTTTTCTTGATGGATTATATGGTATACAATCATTTTTATGCTAATTGAGCTTATAAATTAAAGATAAAGATTTTTGTTAACCAAGTGTTAATTTGAATCCATTAATAACAAAATACCATGTAGAATTAATTGTGAATCACACCACAGTGAAGATGAAGAAAAAGGAATAAATACAAAACTGGAAAATGAACAAATTTTCTTATGCACGCTAATTTTTTTCTACATCCATATAGAGATTCATACAATTCACTCTTGTAAAAGAGAAATCAAAATATCAAGGATAATTATTCATATAAATAAACTTACATTAAATTTAGTGCACTTCTTATGAGATATGAAATATTTGAAAAGGAAATAACAATTCAGTTCAAAAATTGAAAGGAAGAAAATATAAAAATGAAGAATTTATGATTCAATGGTCATGCTACTTAAAGATGTTTCAAGATAAGTATTAAATCGATCATGCACTTGATCTTATGATCCAGGTAAGATCCATGTTTTTGTTTTAATTGTGATTTGATGGGTGAATTTCATGTCTTTTTGATATAATGATTTTTTGTGATTAGAGATTAAGGTTTAGGTTAATGATTTTTTTCTTCTAAGCATAGTTTTCTTGATCAATGTCTAATTATGTTTTATCTTAATTTAAATTTAAACTTGAATTTTCTTATATTTTTAGAATTATAAAAATAATAACAGATTTAATATACAGATTAAGTGTCAAAATTTGCATTTGAGAATAACATAAGAACAAGAAGGAAAAAAAAAACAAGAACATAATAATATAAATAATAGATAATATAGAAATTCTTAGAAGTCGCGAGTTTAATCTATATAATTATACTAGTGTGATTCCGACTAACTATGACACCCAAGATAAAATTTGATTAAATTCAAAATGTTTGTAAAATGAAATACTAATCTATATTAATGATCTAGAGTAATTGAACGAATGTCCTTCAAATGGAAAAAATAATTGAATTCCAAAATTTAAATTAAAAAATGAAATAAATTCTTTGGTTAAAAATTGAGAGCATGCTTAATCATGCTTTCCATACGTCATTCAGATGTCTTACATTTTCGGACTTTGTTTGACTAATAACAATGAACTGGGGACATATATAACAACCTCAATTACAAATTACTATTTATACTTATTTTTTACATAAAAATAAAATTAAAATAAATGTCCAATTTTTTAAAATATAAAATAAAATGAATTTTACTCTAAAAGTATTTATTTATTTTAAACTATTTTAAATGCTTTCTGACCCTACACATGGTCAACCAACTTTATGTGTTACATATGGGTTCCAAATTACCCCATCATATGTCAAGACATCTAACTGGACTCTAACATCAACTATAGCGGAAGTAGCGCATCCAGTGACATAACGTCTGGCACGGGGATCGGTCTTCACATATGTATCCCGTAATTGCTTCCTTCCCAATGCAGGGAAGTGCTCGTATATCCAAGCTTGTATCAAATAAAATTTCATTTAACTATTGTGATATAAAAGAAAAAACAAGTAAAATATTGAACAAAATGTAATATAAAAGGGTACATGTAGAAGAGGTAGATATCCAGCTAATTGCTTTGTATTTGCAAAGCTGACATCTCCTAGCTGCTCATATAAGAAGACAAGAGCAGCAACTCCCCAAGCATATCTACTGCATATAGGGAGATCTTTAAATAGCTCGAGGTAATGTGTACGAACATAGGTGGCGCTTTTATTAGCAAATATCGTGCACCCTACAAGGTGCAAAAGATATGCACGTGCAGCAAACTCCCATAGCTCGTTATCACAACAACTATTATACAGCTCTCTCAACTAGCTAAGTTTGACCTGTCCAGCCCGACTTTGATTCAACTCATCGCAAGCCATGGCCCGATCAACACCAAGAAGTGTCATCAAAATCTCAACTGAATCTTCATATTCAAGATTTTCAGTGGAGCAAAACTCTCTAGTGATGGGAAGATGAAGGAGTGACCAGACGTCATCTAAAGTGATGGTCATCTCACCAATTGGTAGATGAAAAGTATTAGTCTCGGAATGTCATCTCTCCACGAAACCCAATATTAACCCAATATCGGGATATTCATATAAAATATCGCACAGAGGCGATAATTCAGAAGCTACCACAAAGGGGAGAACAGAAGGGTGATGAGGTCCTAATTTTTTCACTTTTTTAATATGAGAGACTACTTTCACAACTCGATCCTAAGAAGAAAGAAACATAAAACAATAAAAATACATAACAAGAATAAAATAAAACATTTATAAAAACTTCTTACTAACCTGACCATCCCATATGATCCGTGCAACATGATCCTGGTACCGAGTCAATAAAGATGTATCAGAGGGACCACCTAGAAATGCTGCACCATCGTTACCAATCCCCTCCTCCTCGTCCTGAGCAACATCGGAGGCCTCATGCTCAACAACATCATCCTAAACAACATTAGCCTCGTGCTGACCCCTTCTACGAGCTAAAGCGGTCAGTCTCCTCTGTGCAGCACCCTGTGTAGAATTCTCGGGTGCATCATGTGAATAAAGTCTAGATAAATTTCCTCGTGTCCTAACCATATCTATAACTCAAAGTTCCAAACATTACAAACAAACATAAATCATAAAACAAGACTATATTTATAATGGTAATAACTACTATCATTTAAGGATAATAACTACTATCGTTTAAATTTGTAAGTCGTATTAGACTTTTGTTGGTTCAATGGGTATATATATATATATATATATATATATATATATATATATATATATATATATATATATATATATAAAATGATAAAACACTTCCATAAATAGAGGAAGGTACACTCAACCAATGGGTCTGTCAGATATAATATATATATATATATATATATATATATATATATAAAAGTCTATTCCTTACTAAGAAAAGAAGTGAAAAACTGAAAAATATATTAAAACTGAAAAAAAAAGAAATAAAATATTGAAAATAAAAAAAATAGGAAAGGAATGTCGACATCTGTTTCAGAAATTTGCAAAGTGGATGTCCACATCCGCAATGGTAGAAAACAAAAAAAAAATAGGAAACGGATGTCGAAATCCGTTTCGCAAATTCTTGAAACGGATGTCGACATCCGTTTCAGAAATTTGTGAAACGGATTTCGACATCCATTTCATAAAAAAACAAAAAAACAGAAATGGAATCTCGAAATCCGTTTCTCAAAATCTTGAAACGGATTTTGACATTTGTTTCATAAGAAAACAAGAAATAATAAATGAAATGGATCTCAACATCCGTTGTACATTTCTCTGAAGCGGATGTCGACATCTGTTATGGCACACATGGATTATAACATGGATACAACAACATTCAACATTCAGGTTCATCAATCACCATCATCATTCACGAAAAATCAATAAAAAGATTGAGAAAATTTAACTGGATGTGTGGATTGTGGATTAAGTGCGGAACGTGAAGGCCGTAAATGCGGAACTGGAAGCTTGGGTCGCTCCGAACTACTCTTGGTGGTGCTGCTTGCTGGTGCTTTGCGGCTACGGGGCGGATCTACTCCACAAGGCAGCAACGAGTGAATGCAAAAATGTGTGAAGGCAAAGAAGAGCAGTCAAAGAATAGTGAATGGAAATAAGAGAGGAAGGCTAAATTTTAAATGCTCGCTACTGCTAGGTTAGGTCAACGAGATTCCTTTTTGGTGGTGCAGGGCTACAGTAAAAGCATATTCACTAGGGTGCAGGGGGTGCAGTGTAGTTGCAGGTTTTTTTTTTTTACTATTTTTTCTCTTTCTTCTTTTATTTTTAACTGTGGGCAAAACTGAAAATAAGGAAAGTTTTGGGGTACATGAGAAAGGATTGGGGTGCAGGGAGAAGCCCCTTGGGTGGTTGTGGGCCTTTGTAATGTGGTTTGAGCATTGGTTGTGGTCTTTGGATTACCCTTTTGCACCCGTAAGTTCCTCGTGCACTCCCATGAATTTAAAATAATAATATGAAAAGTTTATTTAAGCATTAATTTCAAAAGTTTATATTTTTTCAGTATTACTTTTTAAATTAGTTGAGACATTAAATTAAAAAAAAAAGTTATATTTGTTAGTAATAGATTTTTTTTCATGAGCTAAATAAGGTTTTTGTCATTGGATTTTAATGTGAAATTAGAATTCATCTCTATTTGAAAATTTTGATATATTCTGGTCTTCAAACTTTTCAAATGAATGAATATAGTCATTTAAACTTATTTTACATTAAATTTTTTCGACGTGTCAAATGTGTCTTTTAGCTAACATTGAAGCGGAAACATCGTCATTTTTCGTCTGATATTGAAACAGGAACGTGTTAAACAATGGAAATAACTCAAATGCCAGTAGGAAACATGTTTGACACATCAAAATAATTTAACGTAATTAGACCAAAAGAACTATATTCATTTATTTTTAAAGTTTGAATAACAAAATGTATCAAAATTTCAGACATAAACAAATTTTAATCTTACGTCAAAATTTACTAACTAAAAATATATTTAACCATTTTTTATATATATTTATGTAGCACTTTACAATAATCGGGCTAAATCAAAAGCTTTCTAGTGAGTTTTTTTTTTTCTTTTTCTTTTATAATTAAGTTAAATCTATAACTAAGTAATCTCTTGAAAAAGCCTAATTAAATTTTATTTTTAATGTAATCTCTCCTTTGGTTGCAAGATTGTTTCCACTTAATTAATGTTACTGTGATGTATGGGTCCTTCTCCACAACCATCATCCTCACTAAAGTTGTGATTCTCGACCAACCCATTTCATACTGATCCCCTTGTTTGATTATTATATTCACCAAGATTATGTTTAGATGAATTTTAAAATTTTCATAAGATTTAAACTACTTTGATATTTATACATATATCAACAACTTCAATTGCATAATACTTTTAGTTTAAACTTCAATTCTAATGATACAACAACAACACCAACAAAAACGTTTAAGAAATACACATAAGTTTTATCATCAACAATGAAAACTTGGTGAGCTATAAGAAGAAGTCAAATTGATATGCTGTTAGGTATCCCCATTCCTGTGATTCCAGTTTTTGAGGCAGAAGAAGTAGCTGCATCAGGATACAGAAGAGTGTACTCAATATTTGCAGGGCCACGTCTATTCTTAAGCTTAGGATCCCTATTCCTTTGCATGATCCTTGCTTGAATCTCCTTCAGTTCTTGTTTGAACTCAGCAAACCTATTCTGAATCACTTCACTGTCTATCCACCCTGGTGATTGCTGGCATCCCAAGTACACCTCATCACAAGTGTGTCTTGAGAGAACATCCACCAATGCCACTGCAAGACTCATTTCAAACCTATCAGGAAGCATCTTGAGGAAGAACTTATCTGGGTCCTTCAGGAACTCACCAAACTCCACTGTCCCTTCTAGAGGGACAAATTTCCTGCATAGTGTGGGCCGGTTTGGAGGGTACCCACTGTATGCATATTGGCCATAGTTTAGAGAGGCATGTTTGGCAGAAGCAATCCATATGAGGGTTGTTAGTGCCTCCACAAGGTTTGAGAGTGTTGTCATTTGGTTCCACCATGTGTCATTGTGTTTGTCACCATGACCTTTGGTTCTAATCTCTGTCCACCAGGCTTGCAGTTCAACATCACCCTCAATGGCATCATTGTCTTTGTAGAAGAATGAGCAAAAATCTTTGACCCATTCTTTTATGGCTACCCATATCTCAAGTCCATCAGTGGCATAGGGATAGTCCAGCAGCAGAAGCTGAATCCCTGTAGGGTTATTCATGTCTCGATCTTGTACAGCCATGCCCCTGCAAAATTAGGTTTACAAAACCGACTTGTTAGATAAAGTTCATCTGCTTATATATTATAATTTGGTTTTATATCAGGTCGATGTGTTAGGAATTTAAGTATGAGTCTAAGTCCCACATTGGATAGAAATAAGAAAGTAGAACATTATATAAGAATAAAGACTCCTAAACCTATTGTCTTAAGGTTTTGGGTTGAGAGTGGTGTCAATGTCTTATCTGATTGGACTTAGGTCCCCTCTATAGACCTAACAAGTGGTATCAGAACCAATGGTTACGGCTTAGACAAGAGTAGATGTACCTTTTGAGTAGATCAGCAGGGAGTCCTTGGTCATTGAATCTCCACTCTTTATAGAGGTCACATGAGATCTGCATACAGATTTCACCCGGAAATAATATTCTCTCGAAAATTCCTCCAGAGTTTATAAGGATGAGTCTTGCCAAGGCATTTATGTGCATGGTATCTTTGAAATGAGGATTCAACAATCTATGGATTGGGTGCATAACACTTAGCCTTCTTTTGGTGGCAATGATAAATGGTTCAACAACTGCATGAGTGCATAACCTGCATAAGTTTTCATTGCATAACACTTAAATGCCAGAGCAAACGTGATAACAGAATAAGTGCATTACTGAATTTCTTTGCAGTTCATTATTTTCACAAATAAAACAATTTCTTTTGCATCTGAAGGAAAATGTTTCCACACATACAAAGGATCCTTGTATTTAATTTCATTGACATACTAGAAATAGTCATTGGCCACTAGGGATTGTTCTTATGCGTAATTGAATCAACAAGAATTCTAGAAACCATTATTGGAAAAGGACAAGGAGTCTTAAAACATGATTATTCACTTGTATATTTTACAAACTTAACCTTATATCTAACAAAAGGAAAATCTTTTTCCTTTCTTTCTTATCTCTGTCACATGATTTGATATATTCAGTAGGTGATGCAGAAAAAAAGTACAGAAACTAATTTGAAACAGATTATTTTCAAGAATCTATGCAGAGTGAAAATTGAGTTAGTAACTGTGATTGCAGAAGGATTTGAACTCACCAATGGCTAATTAGTTGATGATAAACAGCATCATTAGCCAACACATGAGCTTTAGCAAGCTGCCAGAGTGCTGCTTGTGTTCCCTGTTTGGCTGGAAGAAAAACTCTATGGATTTCAAGGTGAGGAGATTGACCTGGCAAGCTAAGTTCTATTGCCAATGGCTTAAGCATGCCATCACTCCTTAAGAATAGAAGGGTCCTTGATGCATAAGCACATACCCCATTTCCGTTTATTCTGTTCAAATATGGCATGAGGTAGTCATGGTGGTCCAGCATGAATATTCTTCCCTGCTCCATTGCCTACACAATTTTACAAGGAAGAGGACAAGAAATGAATAACACCCCCTTTGAGAAAAATGACCCTTAACTACTAGTCAATTTAGCCAAGTTGTTTTGAATTTGTTTGCTCCATTAACTACTATAAATATAATGAACAAATATTATATACAGTTACTGTATGTATTCTCTGATTAGATTTGGTGTTTCATCTTTGTAATATAAGTAAAAAATAAGTCCATTAAATGTCATCATTTATTACTAAGGTGAAGCTTCAAATGTGATCGGAGAACAACACTAGCAGTACCTTCTAATGCAACATGCATGCAGAAAGTTATAAGCCGTGACTGATAGAAAGTTATGGAGTAGAATAATGTTAGGAACAAAGGAATAAATGAATGAATAAAAGAGAGAAAATGAACACAAAGAATTTAACGTGGTTCGACATACAAGATATATGTTTACGTCCACGACTACACTAGAAAGTATTTTTAGTTTGGTGTATCTCAAACTTTACAAAGGATTTCTTATATAGCAAGATAAAGAACCACATCTCACAATTCTAAGTGATGTGAGACTAAATCAAACACCATAATACTAACAAATAATACTATGTTTATTATTTATGTTAGGAATTCAAGGTTAGTCGGAAGTCCCATATTGGATAAAAAATAAGTAAGATGAACAATATATATCTAAAAAATCCATACACCTATTATTTTAAGGTTTAGAGAATTAAAAGTAGTGTCTTAGTATCTTATATGGATTTGTTCATGTCTCGTGTCAAATCTCCTCGGTGTCTCTTAAAAAACCTAATAATATAGATTATAGAATGATACTATGTTTCATTAAGGAATGGCGGAAAGAGCTTAGGTTTTACAAATTGCATGTTAATTTTATAATTTCTTAGCTCATGAAAGGTTATAAAAAGTAAATAAGAATTGTGACTAAAACTGAGGGTTACAACTTGAATACTATTTAGTATCTTCCAAAAGAAGTAACAAAAAAAAAGCTTATTCTCTCAATGTCAAAGCTTCAAGACTTTGGTGACTTGCCTGAGAAAGTGTCCATCCTTCTAGCTTCTGTTCTATGATTGATTGCTGTATTGAACTCTGTATTCCGTATCTGTTCTGAGGTGGGAATGTCTGAAAGGAATATTGAAACCAAAAATAACGAAGTAAAAAATGGGAGTTTGAATATCATTTTTATTACACAAATGTTGAACTAACAATTTTACCCTAGCATAGTTAATGTAGTGGTAAAGTGTGACCAACATGCTAAAGCAGAACTTAAATTCATTCTATATTTCTTGGAAACTATATACAGTCTACAATTTTGATTTGACAACTTTGGCTGGTCTACACATGAGAACAAGCACAGTTCACAGTATTTGCCACTTGTTTTTGCAATTTAGATTCAATAAGTGTGTCTTTGGTCCGAGGAATATTCTTTAATGTGACAGATTATTTGCAACAGAGTATTAAAAGGTTCAAAAGATAAAGTCAAGAAAAAGTGGTTTCAATTAGAACATGAACTGAGCAAGTTGACCAATGCTGTACTACTATTTTTTACAGTAAACATCAAATAACTTTACCGTAAATGACAATCTATGATCAGATGAAAATCTAAAAAACCTTTACATTGACACTCAGTTTCCAATTGAGTTAAAGAGATTATATGTTTCCATTGTAAGAAACTATGTTTGGCTTTTACGTATCTATTGCGAGGTCCATCAATTGTTTTGTGACGTATGCTAGGTGACCAAAGTCACAATCGAATTGTGACACTTTATTTCTTATGCACTTCAAGTAGAATCTAACTATCAATTATAGCTTTTAATTTAGTGGTAAGTGCTCGATCTAATAATTGGTATTAGAATCACAATCACGAATTCGATTCCTAATAGATCAAGTCACAATAGTACCGTTAAGCATTGTATTCTGGTGGGGTGAGTTCCTGCAAGCATTTGTCTTCCAAACTCTATATCATCTTTCCAAGCCAATTCATTTTCTGAAAAGCACAAGATCACAAAAAAAATGTCATGACAACTTAGTATAATTAGTAGTATCTTTGACAAATTTATTGATTTGTTACTTTTCAATCTAAGATTTATTTACCATACAAACCGATCTCCTAAATTAACTGACATGGTAACCAGCTAACTGAAATATTATACACAAATAAATGGTGTCAAGATTTCTTTACCGGATATGATTTGAGGGATAGGCAATTGTCCATGATTTTCCTTGTTTGCAATAGTTATTTCCTTCAAGTATGCAACAGGTATCAGTTTCTTTAAGTTTTCTTTCATCCATCCCTCTATTACTTGGCTCCTATTGCTAGAAAACATGTCAAGTAACTCTTCGAATGATTGGAAGTTTGCAGCGTTTCTCTGTTGTAACAATTCTGCCTTTGGTGACAAAAAATGTACCATAGCATGGACACAATTTGATTTCAACTCCTTCAATTTATTGGGGGCAAATCTCTCATCTGATGGAACATATATGCCAAAGTTCATTGGTTGTGGCCGGCTCTCACTTGATGGACCTAAAATTTTCCATAGACACATGAAAATACATATGAGAATCAATTCAAAAAGCTACTAATCTATATTGCAGAAATAATCTAACACATAACCTTTAATTTCAAAGAACTATATTATTCTTACTTAGGCTCATTTTTCACTGAGATCCTCCAATCATAAATGCAAGGCAAAAAGTACCAAAGCAGGTAATGAAACTTGAAATGTTAAGAAATGGACTTTAAGCTTAATTCAATTCCACAAAATCAGCTTGGAATGTGAGATTTGCACCCACTTATATATTGGAAACTCGTTTTATTTTTGGTTGATATGAGATCTTTAATAGTAGTAAAACAAACGTTTCATTCCTTAAAAGTGATGTGTAAAGTAAGAAATAATGGTGCATACACCCTTGATTCAACAGTACCTTGTAAGGCGTAACGAACCTTAAACCAAGTGTATTAAAGCATGTTATTAAGCTGCAATTCCACTGGTTCATGCTAATTTAGATTTCTACCTTGAACTGAATTTAAAGGGAAAGTAAAATGAGCACCTGCTGTACTTTGTTTTCGACCTGTTCTTCCTCTACGGGGATACGGAAACAATTTTGTGCCACCAAGGACTGGTCTGAGGTGTTCAGGACCTTTTTCAGGATCACCAAGATCATTATAGTAGTCATAGTCATAGATTCTTTCCCATTCCTTTCTTTCTCCCATTCCATTACCCCTCAATATATCAAGCTCTTCCTTTCTTAGTTCCACTAATGCTCTTGGCGTTTGACTTGGAAGATAACACTGCCACAACCACAAAGTTATGCACTTTCATGTAACATAAATTTGCCAGTATAACAGGAAAAGAAGATTAAACTAATCATTTGGTCCTACAACTGACACTCATTTCAGAATCAGTCACTACAAGACTCTTTTTTGGACACTAAAACTTTAGAAACTTAGGGTCTATTCAGACAAGTTTCTCCAAAAGCACTTCCAGAAGAAAAAAATTAAATGAGTTTCTGCATATTCTAAAATTACCTTATGCACAAGTTAAAAGAATTTAAAGAAATATGAGAGAGGTTGCATAAGCTAATTTTAACTTACAGATAAACTTATTTCACTTTTTCTTGTTTTTCTTAAGAGTGCCTATGGACCAACTAGTCCAAACATACCTGGTGCCCTAATTGAATATCTTTTGGTTATAAAAACTGTTTTCTAAAACAACTTCACACTACTTAGCAGTTAATATTTCATTCAAAATTTATTATGTTTTTAAAATTGTTCCCAACAAAATGTTATGATTTTGAAACCAAGAAACAGAAACAATTGGGAATTATTTTCTCATGTTTTGTCTTCATCTTGTTGAATCTGTAACCTTGTTTAGTCACATATTGAATACTAAAAAAATATTGAAAATATAAATCAACACACCCTTAGTAATATCAATACCTATATATGTACTGGTAAGGACATATAAGGAAAAAAGCTCAGGGTCTTATTTTCATATAGGGACTAGTTCCTAAGTAGTGTCACTTATATGATCCACAAGATTAACTGGGTGAGAGAATAATATAAAACATACTCTATTTGAGAAGAAGAGTCTATCAGATTTGGTCTTCTTTATTGGATATATCCATGAATTGATATCATAGTGAATGATGCGGTTGCTAGAAGTCTCAATGGATGCAGATTGAAGGAAGAACTTCTTCTTGTACTTGTTTTGAATAACAAAAGCACTTGGAGTTCCAAAATTTGAATCAGCATGTATCTTAATTTTATATATCGTGGTTTGTGCATCATGACTGTGTTTCATGCTCTCACCTTGTTTGAAATATGCTTTCTCGCTCAATTTCCCTTTACCAGTCTCTGTCCAGTGCAACACAAAGTTGGAAACATGGTATGTTCCCTTTATTGAAACATATCTTACAAATATAGTAAACCATGCAATTCAAACAAGTTCTTGTATAGGAAAAACAGTTCAAAGATTGTCATCAAGTTCTAATTTCTTACAAAACTATAATCAGATAATGTATTGCAGAACTACTAACTTCTGCAAAATCTTACTTTTAACACATGCACAGACTAATTATAACTTACAGAGATATTTACTCTAACCATATCCAATAACATAATTGGTTCATCATTTTTGGAGTAATATTTGCTTCTTTTCAAAAACTCTTTCATAAAGACTATTCCTTTTGAAAAGGATTGTGCACCAATGTTATCATATGCATAGAAGGTGCACTTACCAGGATCAACATCAGTTCCACTGTAAATCTGAACAGAAATGAATTTTCCAGGTATGGATTTGCTTTGGTTGTGTGTGATGATGAACTTCCCTTTGAGAGTTATTTGTTGAGTAGCTCGGCATATAGGATTTAAGTTATTAACAATTTTGGTTGTGACTGAAGAGGAGTTCCATTTGGACACACTACTTGAAGCCATTTTTTGCATTCCATTGATACTCATACTTCCTTCTTACTTTGATGGTGTTTCTTACTCTCTTTGTTTCTGATAAATATATGCAATAATAGCTTCTTTATGAACTATAGTAATCAAATTATGATACTGGTTTATTTCTGTTCAAATACTTGCCTTCTTTTCAGTGACATAGCATCTGATACGTTACTTTTTGTCTTCACCATGAGGTTTTCTTGTGACTAAGAAAATGGCACCAACTAGGTTCTCAGAAATTATTGTATTGGTGTGAATTGACAATGGTAAGTTGGTAACTAGATTGAACAGTGTTTTTATTCGTTAGATTTGAATCAAACTTTACTCTCAATTTTATATTATTTTTTTATGAATATTCATATTGTAAAAAACTCATAAAATGTTTTTCTTCACTTCTAATACCTATAATAAATTATTTTTATTATTGCTATTTTATTCTAGATTCCATGAATTGTTTTTTTTTTTTTGGCTGGCATATAGAAAGTTAGATTTTAGTCCCTGTAAATCAATTTCTAAAAGGGCTCATTTTAAATGAATAAAATCTTATACACAAACGCGTAAAAATATTGATATATTAAATGAACTAAAACGAAAATTTTACACTAGTTAAATCTGAACAATAAAAGTTTTAGAAATTAAAAAAAAAATACGATTATATTTTGGGGATAAAAATATTTTTAAACAGTGTTTAATTTTTCTCCAAGAAATTTATTTATTTTGAAACTTTCTCGAACGAACTAACATTATTTTTAGTCTTGTCCCTTGTTCTCTCTCCTCGACACTGACACTTCCAGAATTCAGAGTTTCCACGTAGTTCTGTTTTTAAAATTTGTTTTGGAAGGATTTAAAAAAAATTATAATTAAATTATATTTGTGTTTAACTTTTAAATTATGTAAAATTATTAGATATATCAAAATAAAGTAAAATTTAACTTTATTTATTTGTTGCAAAGTTACTTGTACCATTTCCACTGTGGCAAGATCATCACTTTTGTGATCATAAATTTTGATAGGAAGTGTTCTCAGCTGAATAACATAATAGTTAAATATTAATTTTGAATAATGTATATGGGATTTATTTTAATATGATAAATAATTATTTAATACAATAAGTAGATTATCATATTTTGATTTTAATAAAATAAAGAAAATATAATATTAGTATAAAATTTTAATTTCCTTAATTTTGTCCGAATTTTGTTGATATTTAAGGTAATTGAATTTGCATTTAACCTTAAGTAGTTGTCACATATATTAATTAAATGTAAGTGAACGGTAATATACAAGTAACCTCAAAGTTTGGATAGAGTATTTTAACGAAGCAATTTATTTTTTTGAAGAATTTAGATTTTTTTGTGATGAAATGTCTTGTTTGGATAGAGAAATTAAAAAACATTTCAAATGCAAGCATTTTTTTTGAAGGATTTCAATTAGTTAAATTAGTTGAAATTCAAATACCCTCAAAATAGGTGGAATTTGAAATTCTTCTCATTCAACCTCACATTCTAGACAATCCGGACGTGCCCGACGACCTGAACGAGCCTGACAACCTAGACGGGCCAGACAACCCGAACGAGCCCGACGACCTAGATGGGTCCGATGACCCGGACGGGCCTAACGACCTAGACGAAGCAGACAATCCGGACGAGCCTAACGACCTGAACGGGCCCGATGACCCAAACAAGCCTGATGACCCAAACGAGCCCGACGACCCGAACGAGCCCTTCCAATTCATTGGGCCCGTACACCCAGACGGGTCCGAAGACCTGGACGAGTCCGACGACTAGGATGGGCCCGAGGACCCGGACGGGCCCGACGACTTGGACATGTTCGACGACCAGGACAGGCCCGATGACCCGGACGGGCCTGACGATCCAAACAGGCCTGACGACTCGTACGAGCCAGACTATCCGGAGGGGTCCGACGACCCAGACGGACCCGACGGTTTGAAAGGGCTCGTACGAGTTTTCGGGTCCGTCTAGGTCGTCGGGCCTGTCCGGATCATCGGACGTGTCTAAGTCATTGGATCCATCCGAGTCGTCGGACCCGTACAGGTCCTCGGGCCCATCCTAGTCGTAGGACCCGTTCGGGTCTTCGGGCCCGTCTGGGTGTACGGGCCCGTCTGGGTCGTCGAACCCATCCGGTTGTTCGGACCCGTCGGGGTATTCGGTCCCGTCCAGATTTTCGGGCTCGTTCAGCTCGTCGGGCCCGTCCAGTTGGGTCTGCCCGACCCATCTGGGTTGTCGAGCATGTTTCCAAATTTATCATGAACTCAAAACATAATTAAGCGTAAAACAAATATTGTTAAAATTAAATTTTATCTCACAATAAATTCAAATTTTTTTCCAAAAAATAAATTGAAATGTAAGGTATTTTAATTTCTTTATCCAAACAAGCTATTTAAAAAATGAATGGAATTTAATTAAAAGCAATTCAAATACAAAACATTTCAATTTCTAAGCATTGTTGAAATGCTCCATCCAAACACAAGGTAAGAGTGTGTTTGGATAGAGTAATTTAATGAAGCAATTCATTTTTTTTGGAGAATTTACATTTCTTTGTAATGAAATGCTTTGTTTGGATAGAAAAATTAAAAAGCATTTCAAATGCAAGCATTTTTTTAAAGGATTTCAATTAGCTAAATTAGTAGAAATTCAAATACCCTCAAAATAAGTGGAATTCGAAATTCTTCTCATTCAACCTCACATTTTAGACGATCCGGTCGGGACGACGACTCTAACGTACCCGACGACCTAGACGAGCCTGATGACCCAAACGTGCCCGACGACCTGGACGGGCCCGACGACTCGGACGGGCCTGACGACCGGGACGGGCCCGACGACCCAAACGTGCTCGATGACCCAAACAGGTTTGACAACCCAGACGGGCCCGACGATCCAGACGAGCCCAATGACCCCGACGGGCCTGACCTAGATGGGCCAGACGAGCCCGACGACCTGGACGTACCCGACGACCCAAACGAGCCTGACGACCCAAACTAGCCCTTCCAAATCATTGAGCCCGACAACCCGGGCAAGCCCGACGACCCAAACGTGCCTGATGACCTAGACAGGTTTGACGACCCAAATGGGCCCAACGATCTAGATGGGCCCGATGACCCAGACGGGCCTGACCTAGACGGGCTATACAACCTGGACGAGTCCGACGAACTAGATAGACCCGACGAACCAAACGAGCCTGACGACCCAAACTAGTCCTTCCAAATCATTGAGCCCGACAACCCGGACGAGCTCGACGACTCGGACGTGCCCGACGATCCGGAAGTGCGAGACAACGCGGATAGGCCCGACGACCCGAACGAGCCCGACGACCCGGGCGGGAACGATGACCCAGACGGGCCCAATGACCCGAACGGTCCCGACGATCCAAATGGGCCCGACTACTCGTACGGGCAAGACTATCCGGTCAGTCCCGACGACCCGGACGGACCTGGCGGTTTAAAGGGGCCCGTACAAGTTGTTAGGCCCGTTCGAGTCTCGGGCCCGTCTAGGTCGTCGGACATGTCCGGGTCGTCGGACATGTCCGGGTCGTCGGACATGTCCGGGTCGTCGGACATGTCCGGGTCGTCGGACATGTCCAAGTCATTAGGCCTATCCGAGTTGTCGGGCCCGTCCGGGTCGTCGGGCCCATCCTAGTCATCGGACACGTCCAGGTCTTCGGGCCCGTCTAGGTGTACGGGCCCGTCCGGGTAGTCGAACTCATTTGGGTATTCGACCCCGTCCGGATTCTCGGGCTCGTCCAGCTCGTCGGTCCTGTCCATGTCTTTGGGCTTATCCAGGTCATCGGGCCCGTCTTGATCGTCGAGCCTGTTCAGGTTGTCGAACCCGTCTGGAGCATTGGGCCAATGATCTAGACGGGTTGGATCGGGCCATATTGACGAACTTGACGGCACAATCGTGCGGTATGGGCCATTAGGCCTCTAGATCATCAGGCCACCAAGCCTGTCTGGGCTTCCCAGTCGGTCCAGCTCGGGTGGGTCGTCGGGTCTAACCAATCTGGTTGCGTAGTTGGGTCTGCCCGACCCATCTGGGTTGTCGAGCATGTTTCCAAATTTATCATGAACTCAAAACATAATTAAGCGTAAAATAAATATTATTAAAATTAAATTTTATCTCACAATAAATTCAATTTTTTTTTTCCAAACAAGAAATTGAAATTTAAGGTATTTTAATTTCTTTATCCAAACAAGTTATTTAAAAAATGAATGAAATTTAATTACAAGCAATTCAAATACAAAGCATTTCCATTTCTAAGCATTGTTGAAATGCTCCATCCAAACACAAGGTAAGAATATTAAATTTACAAAGCAAAAAGCAAATGGTACAACCTTAAAGAAACTCTTTAGAATTTAAAATTTACAAAGCAAAAATTAAGCGGTAAAAAGTTCTACTTGGATGAAGAATTTCAACAATGCCGAGAAATTGAAATGCATTGTATTTGAATTGCTTGCAATTAAATTTTCTTCATTTTCTAAATAACTTGTTTGGATAAAGAAATTAAAATACCTTACCTTTCTATTTCTTGTTTGGATAAAATAATTGAATTTCTTGTGAGATAAAATTTCATTTTAAAAATATTTATTTTAGGCTTATGTTTTGAGTTCATAATAAATTTGGAAAGGGGTTCGACGACCCAGATGGATCGGGCCGACCCAACGACTCAACTAGGCTGGAAAATCCAAACGGTCTAGGTTGGGTTAGCTCGATGATCTAGACAAGCATGATCAGCCTGACGACCCATACGGGCCGGTCATGCCCGTTAAGTTCGTCAACCCAACCCGTCTAGGTCATTGGACGGCTTGGATCCACTAGATCGTGGGGCCCGCTTGACCCATATGGGTTGTTGGGCCTATTTGTGTCATTGGGCACACCTGGCAAGTCTGTGTCATTGGGCCGACTCGACCTAGCAAGGTCGTTGGGCTGATTGGTATCGCTCGGGTTGTCTGGGCCCGTCTAGGTTGTTGGGTCGGTCAGGTCCAATTAGGTCATCGGGTCGATCATGCTTGTCAAGTCAACGGATCGGTCGGATCGTTGGACCTGTCCGACACGTAGGGTCGTCAGGCCTGCTCGATACCTTAGGTCGTCAGGCCTGCTCGATACCTTAGGTCGTCTGGCCCACCAAACCCGTTTAGATCGCCGAGCTTGCTCGTCATGGTTTGGCCATCGGACCTGCTGACATGTTTAAGTTGTCAAGCCCGCCCTACCCATATGTGTCATCAGGTCACCCCGATCTGTCTGGGTCGTCAAGCTTGCTCTACCCGTTTGTGTTGTCAGGTCGGTCTGACCCGTCTAGAGTGTCTAGCCAACCCAACCTGTCATGATTGTCAAGTTTGCCGAGTCCATTTGGGATTAAGTCCAGAGTGTAAGGTTGAGTGAAAAAATTTTCAAATTCCACCTTGTTTAAATTCCTTCTAATTTAGCTAATTGAAATACTTAAAAAAAATACATACATTTTAAATGTTTTTTAATTTCTCTATCCAAATAAAGAATTTCATTACAAATAATTTCAAATTCTCCAAATAAATAAATTACGCTCTTGAATTACTTCATCCAAACAGAGCACAAAGAGACATTTTAGAATTTAAAGTTTACAAAGCAAAAAGTAAACGGTATAAAAGCTCCAGTTGCATATTAATATTATTTTTTCCTTTACTAAACACTTGAAACAACTAGTAAAAATCAAACATGTTGAATTACCTTAAACAAAAGTGAAGTTCAAATAAAATCAATAGAATTAAAGTTTTTTTTATTAAGATTGTGTTTTTTTCCTTTTTATTATATAAAAACGAAATATGACAGTACTTATTCTAATAAACCAATTATTTCACCCAACTCCTATATGATGTAACTTACATAGGAGATCCATCCTTATACCAAGTTTTTCTTAATATGATTCACACAATATTAAAAAATTAGAAAAGACTTCAACATACTAGATAACATCTAGTCTAAGCTTAATATTATTGATATAAACATAGAATACAGATATAATATCTGTTAACATACATCCACAAATCATCATCATTATCATCATTATTATTATTATATATTAATTATTATTGATGAAGTACACAGAAGATCAGAAGCACTCTTGCTCCATCTCCTCTGGTTTTTACTCATATTGGCAATCCAGCAAGAAAGCGTTTGTAAAAGTCCAATGCCTCTCGTGGTTTATATTCCGGAACAGTATGCCCAGATCCCTGCACCAAAAGTAACCAAACATTATAAACACTAACTAAATCAACATCAAAATTATTACATAGTTTAAGGTATATAGTTAAAAATGTCACATGACATCATCTCTCTTCATCACTACCATATGTTATGTATATACAAACCTTTATGGTCAGAAAAGTAAGGTTTTTGTCATATCCTTGAGTGTACCTGCAACCAATCAAGATAAGCCATTAGAAGTTTGATCTTTTGCACTTTTTTGATTAAATATGTTTTTTTATTCTTGTATTTTTGAAAGTATAAATGTTGCTTGTTTCAAAAAGGTTCTTTCTTCCATTTAACTCCAAATATTTTAAGATTTATCAGGTAGGGATAAGACAACAGAGAAATGGAACAAGGAAATACCCAGCAACTTGACCATTGGAAGACCATGGCCTCCATTCATCAACAATCTTGTATCCAATAGATCTTGTCCATGCCTCACTCCCCGTATATGGAACACACATATCATGATCACCACTGCAAGAAACATGAAACTCTTAAGTTTTCTACAAATTAACACCATGAAGCATTAACCAAAGATAGCAGCAATAATAAGTAGAAATGCCATGAACTGTGACCAGAAAAGTTTATCAAATTAAGAAAGTCGATACTAGCAATGTCATTCATATTCAAATAAAGTAAATGGTGATTCAACAATACTCTGCAGTGGCTATGCTAAAACATGTTCACATATGTATTTTCTTTTTCAGTAGTCAACATTGGCAGAAAACAACAGGGACTATTGCATTGATGGAAAAATAATGTCATCCCAAACTAAAGGAAAAGCTGAAAAGGTGTCCAAATTTTCTTTCATAAGATCAACTGGAACAATGAATTGCCTAAATCTATAGCAATGGAATATTCGCAGTTACCAACAATATAAAAAATGATATCTGGAAATTTACCTGAATATAAGTGCTCTATAACCTTTGGAAGTTAAGTACTTGTGATAGTCGATCATGCTCCCAGCATCATGATCAAAGAAAATTCTGTCTGTGCATATTTCCCAACTACTGACGACAGTTTTCTGTTTCATCAAAAAGATCACAATTTAGTGTTTTCATATCCAAAGCAACAGGATTCTTACTAGAAACCTCACCTGTGCAACATGAATTGCTGTCCTGACTTCTTCATTGTTCAACCATGCGTTTGCAACCTCATCATCCTAAAGATAATATTACATCTTGTTACTAGCTAAACATTCAATGAATAGGTGATACAGTAAAATTGATGCCAATTATAACATGTTTTGTAGAACCCCAGGAACATTTTGACCAAAGCAGATATGATAGATAAAAGACAGATTGACAATAATATATTGTCCCTTCAATTGGGAAATATTTTTCACAAGCTTGTACTTTACTTCTAAACCAAATTACAACAAATGACAAGGATGAAACAAATTGTTGTCAGGGTAGCTTTGATTTTTAGTAGGAAATGAACAATAACATAAGAGTAAAAGCCCTCAATAGTAAAGACTTTTAGAAGCTAAGGCTTAGTTTTCTGTTGACTCCATTATGTGCCAATGGAATCTGGCTTATCTTTATTTGTTAGAAATCTTTCCAGTGTCCACTATTTCTATCTGAATTGAGAAGCAAGCATTACTTCAAATATATAAGCTTTAGAACGATATAGATGACACATTTAAGAGTGTGTTTAATGTTAGCATCGAAGCTTCTCTAACTAACTTGAGCCATTCTCTTCTTCAGGACTATTTTCATCAATTTCTAATTCAGAAATCACCACTTGCTGTTGTAAATGAAAGAATTACAAGTTCTATTTTGCTTTTGGCACAGTAAGGAATCAACAGTTCTGAGGTGTATACAAGTAGCCATGAACTTCATGAAATTATCAAGCAATTAAAACAAATTGGTAGTTGGTAAGTAGAGGTTGAATGTCAAAAATAGATTATCAGATTGTGGTGATGGAACCTACCGTGCATGGTGGAGAAAGTTGTAAACTCGTCAGCTGTGGCCAAGTTGGTACAATTCCAGCTCTCACAGGTGCTCTTAGGGGCCAGGCACGACCGAACATTCTTTTCCTTACTGGGAAAGGTTTTTCAGTCTCGCCCAACTTCCGGAAGCTAGATGGCAACCTAATATAGGATTCTGTAATCTTCACTGCTTCTGAGGCGTGATAACATGGTTCCAGGATGTTGTAAATGTTTATCCCATCAACCAACTACAACAGCAAGAATCATCAATGTGTTCCAAATTCAATTAGCTTATTTCATGCCAGTAATTTATACATTGTTAAATCACCTCATCAACTTTAGCAAGCTTGCCAGAACAAATTTCACTGGTTGGATTATAAAAATTCCCATTGCACTCTCTGTTCACCTCCTGCGGCAACCACCACTGATTAAATGAAACATATGTAGATGACAAAAAAGCATAGCAAGCTTTCAAACAGAAACAGACTCGTTAAAACCAAAAGATAAAGTTCCAAACTTGTGCCTTAAATAGTGCATTTTGCTTTTATATCCAAAAATGTTAAAAAAATTCCTTAATTGCAATCAACATCAACCGAAACTAGCCTTAGTTGGAGCTTCTTTTTGTCTGCATTCATAGCAGTCTCCAGCACCTTCATTGTGCTGGGTGTGACTAAATGTGTTTAGTCCCACATCGTCAAATTTACATATTTTATAAAACAAAGACAAGCAATTGATATAATGGTGTGTTAATTGTTCATCTGTCACATAATGAGGGGCTAATTTTCACCTTAAACAGGTCATCTGAGATAAGTCCCATCCCATGCACAAATGGAACAAGAGCATTGCCATCAAATTCTTCATCTGTCACACCATTTCCAACCATGTAACCCTGTTCACAATGACCATGAGATTGCATCCACAGGTTTGAAGACATAAATTTAGTAATCAAAGATAAAGACCTTGAGATTTAGTATAGGCTCCACACCAGCCTCAATTCCTGTGGAAGATCAAGAAACTGCATCTTATTTCTGACTCCATCATTCAAAACATTAACAACAAAACTTACTACTACCTTTCACAACTTCAGCAGTAAGAGTAGGCACATACACTCCTGCATAGGACTCTCCAGCAATGAAGAACGGGTTGGTAAGGAACTCAGGGTATAGTTCAAACCACTGATTTTTTTTCAAAAACATAAAAAAGGAATATGTAAGAGCATTGTAACGAACACAAACTTCTTGATTCAAATAATTACTCAGTATCTCACAGTTGTTTCCTTAATTACCTTAAGAAGAAACTCATGTGAATCAGAGGCAGTCTGTGTGTCTCCAGTTATGTAATCAGTTTCATTCTTTGAGTATGACCACCCCACACCAGCAGGAGAATCCAAATATATAATATTGGAAACCTATAATACAAACCAGAATCACATACAAATTGATCACAAGAAAACACAACCACTGAGTCATTGATGAATTACAGAGACACTGAACCCAAAACAGAACTATAACACAATAAACCATCATTCTTCTCCATCTACATTCCACCCTGTTTATAAAGCACAGACCTTTGACCAGCTGTATGGATTGAGATGTAGTGTGGGAAGACCCCCTTTTGTCTTCGCTGCCTCAAAATTAAAAGGACCTGAAACACATAATCAATTGTCACATGATTCATAAAGTAAACCTAGGAACAACAAATAACACGACCGGAACCATATTTTCAGCTGAATGCCTCTTAGAACAGCCATCAAATCTACTTAGAAGAAAGTGCATTGAGTACAAGCTAATCATTGAAAACACTACGGTCTGAGCCTCACACTTAGGACCAACTACAAATGGTGTGAAGAAAACACTACGGTGTGAGCAATTGTAAACCATTTCTAGGTCACAATTCCTAAATTCTGTCAAAAGAAAAAAAAAAGGACAGTGTAGAAAGTGAACAATTAATTACCATGCTCATACACGAATCCATCAAAGCTAGAGCAGCCAGGTCCCCCATTAAGCCACAGAACCACAGGGTCCACAGAAGGGTCACCCTGTGATTCAACAAAATAGTAAAACAAGTTCTTCGAACGACTCTCACCCACTGTCACATACCTTCAAGAACCAAAAAACTTGAAAGGGTCAACGCTGATTTCTCAAAGGGTCAACATTTCAGAAAACAAAAAGACAAATTGTTTAGAGAAAAACACAGCACTCCTCTCACCCAGCATAGTGCTTGGAAGGTAGAGTCCCACTGAAGCCAGGAACCTGTGCCACAATGGCACTTTCTGGTGCTGATTGTGTTGGCACAAAGCACAGGAAAATATGAAGTAAGACCAAACACAAACACATACTACAACAAGACTTGACCATGGTGCTGTAAGTCAAATAAGAGAAACAAGGAAAGTAAAAATATAATCTTTATCAACTATCACAAGCAGCATAGTTTGTGACTCAATTTATAGAAGAGTGATGTATGAAGCAGTGATAGGTCCATGATATTTTTTTTTTTTATTGCAAGTTGCAAAACGTGTGTACTTTAGTTACCTTAGAAGCCAAGAGAGTAGTTACTGATATAATGAGTAGGAGAGAGAAAAGAGAATGACCCAATAGGCGCACATGCTTAACTGAACTATGAAGATAAGGAAAGTGTCTTTCTAAGAATGGTTGATGTTGGAAAAGGTTTAAGGTTCTTAAACATGGTGAAGAGATTGTTAGGGTTACAGGGCTGTGCAGTTGAAGGTTCCATGAAGGCCCAATAGTAGAGAGAAACCTATCAAGATAAAGGATTTGGTTTGATGCAGAAATTGCTTTCTTTATTAAGCATTGATCAATGGAAAGGAAAAAAAAAAGCTATTTTACACTATTATTCACAAATAACAATTCTCATTTGGGACTTATTTTTTTAATAAAATATTATATTATAATAAAATATTAATTTATTTAAGTATCAAATAGTAGTATTCATTCTTATTTGTGAGATTAATTAATAAAGGTCAAGTGAGTGTTCAAGGTGTGAGAATTTAAATTTAAATTTTGTTTATCTCAAAAATATTTAAAAAGGTTGTGACTATCTTTATTTAATGGGAATAAGAAGTTAAGGGGCATTCATTTGCAAAATCATAACAAACTCTCATATTTAGTGTGTTTCAAAGTAAAAAATTAAATAAAATATGTACTAAAAATAACATAAAAAGAACATTCAATATGCATGATTTGAAAAACTAAGTACATTAACAAAACCTATGAAAATGAAAGAAACATGATCCATCAACTACATGGATGAATCACTCAAATAATATAGTTTAAGTAAAACTAAAAACACATAAAGAGTGTTTCTGTACCACATTTTAAATTTGGCAAAATTGCATAATTTCGTAGCATAAAAGAATTATGAAGCAGATAAATCAACCCCAAATTTATATTTTACCATAAATATATTACTTTTCTTTTCAAGTTTTCCTAGTTCAAATATATTACTTCCCATAATCAACCAAAACTGAATCAATCTGTTTTGAAGATCCAACAGAATAAACTAGTGAAACAAATGAATTGATCAGAAAAAAGAAAAGACTACAAAATCGATTTAAAGAAAAATAGTCAATGAATCTGAAAATTGGGCAAAAACTAGTGTAAACTATTTAAAATAATATTAAATAAATTTTTTAATTTTTTAAATAATACAAAATATTTATTTATTATTTTACATATAAATTTATTATCTTAATAAGTAATCATAAATAATGCTGAAATTTTAATTTAAGTATGATAGCATATTTTATTTTAATTTTTTTATTTATTTTAAATGTTGAAAACTTGTAATTTTATGTTTTATTTTAATTTTTAATATTATAGAATTAAATATTATATTTTTAGTATTACTTTATATATTATTAAATTATTATAGTAATTTTATTAACACCAATTTAATCTCATATGAGCTAATAAATCTCGAATCAATTTTTAGCTTGGTCTGATGTCAATTACCAGATAAATATATAAATTTTAACTATCACTAATTAATTTAGTGAGCTTTAGTGTATGATGAGTTTTAGTGACTACATGAAAATTATTCTCATTATTACCTATTTAAGTGTAATCTAAAAAAAAATGAAATTACAACTGATGTTAATATCACTAACTAAATTAACCTATTTCCATAATAAATATGAGTTAGTTATAAATGTGTATATTTAAAGAATCAAATGATGGTTTGTAATTTAAAGTAGTGCATGTCACCTGAGAACAGAAACACGCATAAAAGAAAAAAAAAAGTAAAAGAGGGAAACAAAAGGAAGTAATAAATGAGAATGTCACATAAGAACAAAACACACAGAAAAATAAAAAGCAAATATGAGAAGGGAAAAAAGAAGAGGCACAAACTTTGGCCAAGACAATAATAGAACCACCTACCATTTTCACTACCAAATATTGTTTTGTAAGCATCACACTGTACAATTAATGATGCAAGAGTTTATGTCATAAACAACTACATTAAAAATTTTAAAATGTCTTCTTATAAATTTTATACAATTATATTTGTATTTTATATGAATTAATTATTTAACAATATACAAAAAAAAAGGGTTACCTCTTACAAAATATGCTAGCCTTCTATAGTATTGACGGGAACAATATAATCATGTTGCTTAAAAAATGTTGGTTTAAATATTATTTTGGTTTCTATGTTGGTCTAGTTTGTTCAATTTTGATCTTTTTTTTCCCATTTAATTTGGTCTTTAATTTGTAAATTTATGTTCAATTTCATCCTTTTCGTTGACGTCGTTTAAATTGATAATGACAGAGTGTACATACTAGCACTGTTCACATGACGTGACACTGTTCACATTATGACTGGTTGTATTTTGTTCAAATAAGTCCATATTTTAGTTAAATTTGTTCAATTTTAGTCCCCATTTTAGTTAAATTTGTTCAATTTAGTCCTCATTTTAGTTAAATTTGTTCAATTTAGCCCCCATTTTAGTTAAATTTGTTCAATTTAGTCACACCCACTATTTCATGACCATTCACCATTGCCACCACCTCCACAATAGTCCAAGTTGAACGGCGAGACAACTTAGTCAAGGTCGAAGGGCGTGATAGGCCAGTCCAGGTAGAAGGTGGAGATGGTCCAACCCAGTCGAGGTCAAAATGGAACAGACAAGTTAGGCAAGGATCGAAGGTAAAGACATGTCAACCCAAATCGAAGGTTGAGAAAGGTCGGCCCATGCTGGAGGTCAAGATGGGCTAGCCCGGACCCAAGATCGAGACGAATCAGCCCGTTTGAAGGTCGAGACGAATATACTAGTGTTGAATGTCAAGACGAGTCGACTTGAGCCAATTGTCAAGACAAGCTGGCTTGGGACGATTATCGAAACGAGTTGGCTCAGGCCAATTGTTGAGACAAGTCGGGTCGTAGGTTAATATAGGCCGAATTTGGCAAATTTCGGTTGTGATCGTTTCAATTGAATTTAACTGAATTTTGGACAAGCTGACTCAATTAAATTCAGCTAGATTTCGGTCGAGATCGACTCGACCAAAATTTGGCTAGGGCAGACTTGCCAAATTCAGCTGAGTTGAATTAGTCGTATTCAGACGAATTTCAGCTAGAGTTGACACAACCAAATTCTATTGAATTTTAGTCTAGGTTGACTCGCCAAATTCTTTCAAGGTCAAATCAGCGAAATTCGGGCAAGTTTCAGCTAGGGTTGACATTGTCGAATTTTGTCAATGTTTGGCCAGGAAATCGTATTAGGTCGAATTTTAGTCAAGGCAGACTCAGCCAAATTTGACCGAATTTCGATAATGACCGACTCGACCGAGACCATCCTTTGAAATTTGGCCAAATTGGGCCAAGTTGGCCCTAACCAAAGTTTGTTCTAATTCGGTCGAGTTTGCGTTGGTCGAAATTTGGCTTAATTTAGCCAAATTGGCCTAACTCAAGTTGAAGGTCGTCTCGGGTCTACCCATGTTTAAGTTTGAGACGAGTCAAGATGGGTCTGCTAGTGCTATAGGTCAATCATGACCAATTTGACTAAAGGTCGAAAGAGAGTAATCTAGACCAAAATTTTAATAATATAATTTTAGAACATATATTTTTCATCTTTGAAAAAAAAAAGCCCATATCATGGATTAGTCATGTCCTAAAAGCCTTGTTTGAGTTTTTTATTTTGAGTTTTTTTAGTCCTAACTCAAGTGAATCGTAACCAAATTCTGTGTACTGAACCAAATTGAGGGTTATGGTATTTGTAGCATACAAATAGGAAATGTAACGACATGGTACCATAAATCACCTTATTAATAGAAAATCCAATTTGTGATTGTCATGACCTTGAAAGGAGAATGAACCTCATTTGTCGTATATCACGCATATTGTTGCATAACGATAAGGACTGGTCGTGTGATATTTTGTAAGGTCATGATCAAGTAATAAAAGATAATATATATATATATATATATATATATATATATATATATATATATATTTTTTACTATATAGATTAAAGTGTTAATTCGAGGTATTTGAGTAGTTTGGAACTTTTGTATAACTTTGAAATTTTCTGCATAATCTGCGTAGTGGATCCTTTAACCACTTGACGGATCCCTGAACCAATCATCGAATTTGAGACAAAGAAAGTGAGTTTTTTTGTGGAAAATTTTCTTAGTGGATGAATGAAATCAGATCAATGAATTTAGACCCGAATTCTTTTTTTCAAATTTGCTTAACAAATTTGTAAGCACTAAGAGATCAATGATTCTAATTAGGCTTAGTGATCCGCACATGAAAGTTGTAGTCTTGGATGTTACTTATACAATGGCTTTAGAATTTCTTAAAAAGAAAGAAGATTTAGAACATTATTTATGACCGTTTTATTGTTACAGTTTTTGAACTTTTAAGTAAAATAATTGTTTTTAAAATGTGAACTCTTCATAAGAGTTTTTAAAATAACTTATTTCAACATAGTTAAATGAGTGGACCTTAGTATTATTATCTTTAATCATTGTCCCGAATGATACATATGTCTTTCTCTTTTTTTTTTTACTTATAGTTTACGTCACAGATTAAAATGTCAAAATGATAAAAGATTAGAAGAGAATTCATACATATAGTGACATTAGTATATGTATGACTTAAATTATAATAAAAATGCATTGTAATCCTTGACTCTTAGCTATGGTATTTAACTAAGTTATAGATTGAATTTGGTACTCCAAGAAGATTATATTTTCTTACATTTAGTAAAATCAAATACATAACACAATTAATTATAGGGTTAAAATGTGTTTGCACCCTTAATTTTCAGTAAAAATTGGAATTAGTTTCTCTTCAAAATTTTGGACCAATTTAGTTTCTCATATTTAAAAATACGTAAATTTAGTACTTTTAATCAAATGTTATTGTAACGTGTGAAGGAAATGCGAGAAAAGAGAATGAGGTATCAGAGTTAGTTACAATAGAAGGACATGTGGCAGCATCTCTCAATAAAGTGAAATTATGGAAAAATAATAGTGGGAGAAAGGAAAAAGGGTATTTAGTGGATTTTAGGTCATGGGAAGGGAGTTAGTGGATGAGTGACTATTATTCTCTTGTAGCTTCTTATTCTTCCTGTACTTCTATTCTGGAATTCCTTTTCTGTTTTGAATCTTGTTTCGATAGTGCTTGTTAAAATTGATTCATGACATTTGATATCTTTATTGCAATTGTGTTGCCTCTGTGTTGTTAGAAAAAACTTAATACCCACACTGTTATAGTTATAAATTTTATTTAACATTTCAAACGTGTTTCTCAGCTAACATTATAGCGAAAATATGTCAAATGGGATAAACAACTTAAATACTACCGTGAAACGCATTTGAAACGTCAAATAAACTTAACAAAATTTGGTTAAAATGACTAAATTGAACCAAAGTTTCAAAAAGGAAGTAATTTCAAATTTCACTAAATGTTAAGGGACAAAAACATATATAACCCTTAATATATTCTAAAAACTAAATACATTAGAGTCAGTAAAATAATTTTCTTTTATTTAAACACAATAAATTATTATTTTTAATAGTACAATATAATTTTATTTTCTTCATATAGAATACAATATAATTGAAATATAATTAATTTTAATTACACCAAAATATCAAAAACAATGTAATGGAACTGTCGTAATTTAAAATATTTATTTACCTCTACATCACTCTATTGCATTATACATAAAACTCCAATATCAAACATTAATTTTCTATAAAGCACATTATATATTCAAATAACAACCATTTTACATAATCATTATACATCAAAATATATGTATTATGTTTCAATCACAAGTATATTAAGATATCAATGTTAGAATGAATAATCACATATGAGGTATTGTTCATTTTAGAGTCTAAGACTTTTGTCATAATTTTGTCCTTAAAAAGATTAGAGGAGAAATAGGTACTTAAATTGTCATTGATTTCGACTCCTTAGCGATGACACTAAAGGGAGGATTGGAGAACGAAATGTATTTAAACGATTTTTGGTTTCAACTCCTGAGCAATGACGCTAGAAAGGTTGGAGAAAAAAAAGGTATTTAAATTGTCATTGTGCTAGAATCGCGCATCGGAATGTTTGTGTTTGGACAAAACCCATGAGGTGGGTGAATTGGGTTCATAATAAAAATTGTGTTTTTAAAATTTTTCCCTTTTAATATCAAAGTACAATTAAAATTCTTTCCTTTATTTTAATAATTACAATAAAATATAGTAGGAAAGAGAAAATTGCACAAGATATTTTATATTGTTCGGATCAAAATATTCTACGTCAAATTGCTAATTTCTCTAAAAAGAGATTAAATCAAACGCTAAAAATAAATTGATTACAAAAAGGAATAAAAGCAGCTTAGGATAAAAAGCACCTCTCTTAAAGCCACAAGAGATGGAAAAACCTTTCTTGAAATCCGCAAGGAATGAACACCTCCTTTGAGTCCATAAAGGATGATGACACTTCTCTTGAATCACACAAGAGATGAAGAAACACCTTCCTTGAATCCACAAGGAATAAACACCTCCTTTAAATCACACAAAGGATGAACAATATCTCCTAGCAATAGCAACAACACTCAATCACACAAGAATCCATTTGGTGAAAGTTATCGTTCTATCACACTAGGTTTTTCAAAGCTTTTGCATATAGAGTTCTCAAGTACTCAAACTTCTCTAACCTGTATTTTGGTAAAGAGAACACTCAGCTTCATTTATAGAAGCCATTTTTGAAATTAGGTTAAGAATATGAAAAGTTAAGTCACAACTATCGTTGATAATCGATTATCTCAAGTGATAATCGATTATCATAGAAACTTTTCTAAAAACATTTTTCTCATCGTGATAATCTATTATCAGCAAGTGATAATCGATTACCACATAGACTTTTCTTGAAAATCATTTTTTACTGAGATAATCGATTATCACTACGAATAATCAATTATTCCAATGAGTTTTACAAAAAATAAAATTCTCTTAGTTCTTTACTACTTGGGTTTTCTTTTTGACTCTTGACATACTAATTTAACTATTTTAAATAAGATACACAAATTACAAGACTTCAATAACTAAACTACTAAACTTTTAAGTCTTCAATGTATCTCTTGAATCAAAGCATTTTTTAAGCCTTCAACATTTCTCCATGAATCATCATTAAGTCTTCCGCACTTCTCCACAAGACATCATCATCATCAAAACTCTTTATTGAAGCAAGATGTCCATCTTCTTCTATTTTCAACACATTAATCTTAATTCTTAAACAATAACATTAAAAAGAGAGTTGGAGAACGAAAGGGCATCTATAAGCGATAATTGACCCTAATGATGTTATATAAACGAACTTAGGATCAGAACATTTGCGATGACTGTGGGATAAAAACGAAATTCCAAAGACGAACCCCCGTTCCATTAAACCTCGACTAGAAAGTTTGTTCTAGTACACTCAATAATCTCACATTACTTAGGAATTGAGACCAATGATAGTTTAATACCCCCTTCCTTCTTCAACCCTCTAAGACACCTTTTAAAGACAAGACTGTAATAGGAGTTCTAGGTTCCAAAGCGGACAATATCTCATGACCTCACGGTTGTTATTTGGGTGATTGGGGGTTATGGACATTGGTTGCGATCATTGGAGCTTTAAAACGGGAATTACCTTTTACATCCATAAGTTTTGATGGGGGAAGACAATAACAACAACCAAAAATACCAAATTATACAACGGAAATTATTCTCCCAAATTTTGCAAGAATATATGACGAGCAAAAATAAATAAAATTGCAACAATAATCACAAGAGAGAATGTCAATATTTTTAATGTGGAAAAACTCTCTCAATGTGAGAAGTAAAAACTCACATGTACAAGTCAGTAAATCAAACTCCACTAAGATCAAATATGGGTACAAAAAAGTCAAATCAAAAGCACAAACAAGTGTCTATAACCAGTTGTTGGAAGTCCCACATCAACCAGAAATAAAATCAATTTAAAATACATAAGTGGGTGCAAACCTTATCTTTCAAATTAATTTTGTGAAGTTAAATTAAGTTTACGATCCACTTTTTAACTACTTGTATACTTGTAATCAAAGCTTTTAACTACTGAAATCCTTTAATATCTTTTGGAAGCAGCACTGGATGTAGCCCAAGAGCTATGTGGGAACCAATGTAAACTTGTCAGTGTTGTTTTCCTGCACACTAAACATTATTTTTTATATGATCTAATGACACAAACCCCCTTCTAAAGTCTGCATGTACCTTGAGGTAGTATAAGAGATAACTTCTTGGAGTTAGTTCTTCATAGACAACATGCAAGCTGCATAGAGCACTTAATGGAGTTTGAAGGTCACACTCTCATAGACCTCATTTGTTCAAAGGAGTGATGTACAACTATTGCAAGCAAAGAATGCTGACATTCTTTGAATCATGTCATATAGATATATTAGATGTTATGGAAAATGGAAATTGCATCCAACTAAATGATCAACAAAATCCTCTATCAAATTAGTGTGAAGTCAAGGAATAATGAATATTTTTATCCCTAATTCATAATCTTAGGCATCTCTCATTTACAAATATCCCAAGGTTTTAATTTTTAGGCATCGAGATACCTGGTACTACAGTAAAGTTCACACAATAGAAGAATGTTTTTCATCCTAACGGTAATTATAGATCTTGTTTGAGTCCACAAGACTCATTATTGCATTTGTCAACGTAATTTGTTAATTTAAAAGTAAAATTGTTATTGTGAACATATTAGTCACTGACATTTCTGCACAGCTTGCATAATCACATTAGGGTTTTGTCCAACATTTTTTTGGCGCAGAGAAAATAAACATCACTCCTTAAATCTAACCAAATAATGTGTCTTCCCAAAATTCCTCGTGTAATAAACACAATCCCATCCTCTTTTATTTTGGACTAATAATTTTGAAGAGTTTCTATTTGTGTGAAATAGAAATATAAGATAATTACATAAAATCAAATATTTGAGTACAAACATTCATTGCGAGTAAAATATATTGAGGTTCATTTTCAAAATTACTTGATTTATGGGACTTAAAGCTCAAAAGCATAATCTATATGTTTTTGGATTTTTTTTTTCTTCATATTTTTGTATTTTAAAGAAAACTTGTACGAACTAAAAGAGGAACTTTGAAATTTAAAGTTCAAAATTATTTGAAAGATGAATAATAAACCAATATTGAAGAGGTTAAACGAAAACAATATATATAAATAAATGGCAACGAAAGTTTACCAAGATATAAAGAACGTTCAAAATTGATATAGAAAATAGGTGATGAAGGACACTGATAATTTTGTTGAGTTATTCCTTTCTTTATGCTTCAAATTACATCATCCATATTTCTGAATCTCTGACAAGGACTTCACCTTTCTCCTTCTCCATACATATACATTTCTCTCGGATGCATTTGATTTGTTAACAACATTTGTCTAACTAAACACTTTCCCTTCAGAAATACAATCTGTTGTGATGAATCGAACATAAAGTCTTGGTAATACTAGCAGAGAGTTTTCCCAATAAAATAACAGAAACAAATGGCTGCGTTCAGACAAATAAAATGATAAGTAAAATATATTCAAGTTCACAAATACCGACATGCTACATAGTACATACTCGAAAGGATAAAAAATTAAAGCAGGCAAAATTCTTCAATTAGGTAGTCTCAAATACAACACCAAGAAACATTGAATATACTCTAGTGTGTTTAAATAGAAAAACCATAAACGTTTAGCATAAAGAAGCCATCATGGAGTGACACTACCAAAACTATGATGAGATTAAGTTTCACCATATCTTGCGAGAGCAGCTGGCCTATGCGGCGGCAGGCTGCTTAGCAACACTTGAAATCTTGGACCTCCTCTTTGCCAAACTCTCACTGCGGCGTTCCCTCTGCTCCTTCAATCTGGAGGCAAGAAGTTTCTGATACTCAGCTGCCTCTGATTTTGCCTTGGCAATTCTCTTCTTCTTATCAGCAATCCTTGCCCTCTTCCTTTGCAGGGTCAATGGAGTCACAAGTCGTTGAATCTTTGGAGCTTTGCTCACCTTTTTCCCTGAAACCAAAAGTCCATTATTGAGATTAAAATTCATTATATGACCCATTGAATTTTAATTGGATGTTGGAGAGAGAACCACCACGCATAGCTCGAGGCAGTTTCTTAGCGCCGTCAGTTAAATGGTTGTTTACCAAGAATGAAGTCAAAGCAAACGTAATTATCTTTTATTATGACTGTAATAACTTCTAATAAACCAAAAGACCGATAAAAAATTACATGCCCGGCACGTTATTTTTAATGCAAGATACAAATAGCACATTACATGTCATTGTCACTGGTGACAACCATTGTTGTGTTTGATAAGGGGGCTGTCATTGATAGGGTTGCTGTTGCACGTTGTAATCTGAAAAATTAGTTGTTTTATGGGTCTGGTCAATTATACTTTTTAATTTTGGGGAATACATTGGGTCAGGTATTTGTGATCTCCTAAATTTGGGCCTGGGTTGGGTTTCAAGGATTTTTATTTTGGGTTGGTTTACGTCACTGCTCTAATTTTAAATCTTGTTCACACTCAGCTATTACCACCATGGTTACTACAAGAAAAGCAGTCCCCATAGCCCACCTGACTAAACCCAACACACCTCACCATAGAATAGTTTACCGTGAGAAATCCTCCACAATGCTACAGTGTTTAAACAGCAAAAACAGCCAATACTTTTATGATGGCTATGTTGCTGCATTGTTAGTCAGTAAACAACTATTGTATGTTGAAGTTTTGTAGTACCAACAGACACTATTTTCTTTTGGGATTATCGCTGTTATGATTTGTAGCATTGATTTGAAGCATATATTTCACTATGTTAACTACTTGATTTCAAAATGATAAGCTAATGTGTGTAAAGCAAACAAAAATCCAAGTATACATTCATATACAATATCAACATTTGATATTGATAATGATTCTTAGGATTAACAATTTGATTCCACTTGCAAATTGAAAAATAAGCTTTCTAACTCAAAAAAATCCCAAATTTAATACAATGGTCTAATGTTTCTCATTTCTCATTATAATAATGAACCATTTATTCTCTCAATTCCAATGGCAGTTTGGCTACTTCAAATGAAAAAAAAAACAAATTTAAAGGCACAAGGAAAATTACCAGCTTTTGTTGTGAAGGTTCGACGGTATGTGTTGACATACTTCCTCACATCATCTTCCTTAGACAGGTTGAACAGCTTACGAATCTTAGATGCTCTCTTTGGACCTCTCATTCTTGGTTTTTCAACATCAGTCAGTCCTGGTAAATCACTTTCTCCCTTTTTCACAATTACCAAGTTCAGAACAGAAAGATCTGGGCTGACAATGCACCCACGAACAGACTTCCTCCTACGCTCTCCATTGCGCCTTCCATACCCACGGAAGCAAGGAGTTCCTGTTTACACAATCAATGCAAAGAGAATTAATCTCTCTGGATCATCTTCAAAAAGCATAAAGACAAATACATCTTCAAGAAATAGTTTCATTTATTACATCATTTAAAGATTAAAAGAATCGTATAACAAGTTCTTAAACAAAAGCCAGTGCACATGCCATGAATGACAAATGGAAAATTTCATGGTCACTGATAATGGAGAACAGAAGGGTTGCACAATTCCACATTATAATGTGGTAAATCAACGGGTATAAAACTAAAGCTTCATTACAGTTCTACCTCTGTGGAGCAAAAGACGAACTCGACCAGGTGTCAGCACTCCCTGCTTCATTGGGAATCCTTGTTTGTCACAACCACCAGTGATTTTGAACACATATCCTTTGAACTCCTACCAGTAGCAGAATAGTGAAGTAAAACATACCAATTAATTATTGATGCTCCGCAAAAGATATTGAAACAAGTATATGAAGGCTTCAATCTACAGAACATACCTCACCCAGAGCATCTCCACTGACCTCCTGTGAAATTCTCTTGTCCCAAAATGCTCGCCTGCAATTTTCAAAATAATATTATAACAGGAAAACAAGTCACAGGGCCGAATATTTAGCACAGGAAACAGAAAAGCCTAAGTTGTATTACAGAAAAAATTAACAAGAACTTTAAAATCGGAAAAACAATTATGGCTGTTGGACAATGGCTTCTGTTCAAAAGGTAATACTGCAAAAGGATAAAATAAAAAGCAACAATGCGAGCAGCATGCAAGCCACAGGAAGCTACTACGGTATTTGTAATAATCACAGTAACATGGGTCCAGTGTTATCAATGTCTAACAGAAGGCCTAAATTTTCCCATAGTTGGTATACTGATTGTATTACTAATGCACTTGTATTAACACAATCCTCTCTGTTGCCTTTAAATTTGGTAAGTCATTACAGCCACCAATTTAACAATACTGGTGATGTCTGAGGACATGAATGCATGCATCATCACTTCCTTTTCCAGATCTTCCATGTGTCTCCTTTTCAGACGCAGAGAAAACTAGGATGCAGTTTATTGGGTCCTTTCAGTAGTGTTCTCAAATTAGAAAAAGTATTTGATCACAACAACATATATTGACCTTTAATGCAAAAATTAAAGGTCACCTAACCAAGGTGAAACTCTAATTGTAACTGGCAAACAGCATCGAAAGCAACTTTACTAATGGTTCAAAATATAACATTCAACCCTACACATAGCTAAAAAAAAAAAAAAAAAAAAAAAAGCTCAACATAGAAGAACTTATATATAGTATTGATGGATAGAAAGCTACCCCAGGTAACTAACTGCAGAAAACACCCCTGCCAAACGTGTAAGTGAATTTAACGAATTTCCAACTCAAATTACCATCTAAACGCATCTTTTAACACGGAGAAAGAAGACAAACGCAACGCCGAACATTTAAAAACCAAAATAAAAAACAAGGAGGAGAAATTACAGCTTCTGATCGTCATCAATCTCGAGCTTCTTCTGGCAGCCAGTGGTTGGATTGGCAATGTTGAACTGCAAAAGATAAATTGAAAACGCGGGAATTGAGAAACAAAGAAACGAGAAAACGAAGAGATAAAATTGGGCAAATATTAGGGCTTGTAAATGAAACCTTCATTGTGTTGTCTCTTCCTGAGAGTGAGTGAGCGAGCGAAGGAAAGAACGACCGATGCCTCTGCTCAAAGCTTCAACACTGAAAAGCGCGCACGAAATGAACTAGGGTTTTACCCTGCTTTGTGGGGATTATGGGCCCGGAAATGGGCTAAAAAGCCCAAACAACATTTTTTACTTTCTTTTAAGTATTATTAAGATTTTAATTTTAACTTAAAAAAGTTTTAGATTATCAATATAATATTTAATTTGAATACCCAGTCACTTCTTTTCACATATTGAATGATTAAAAAATTATAAAAAATAATTTATTTATATTTTTGTGTTATTTATTAACTAATCTTTAAAATATCTTAAAATTGTAGTTCAAATTTTCAACTTATTTTTTTATCATCATAATTAATATTCTTTTATCATATAATAATTTACACTATTAAAATGTGCAAAAGAAGTTATTTAAAACATATCATTTTTTTAATAATTTAGATTCTGTTTACACGTTTCAATTTAACCTACATGTGAATAATAAAACTATTTAACATAAGAAACTTAAATTAAAATATTTAATTTATTAGTTACCCAAATTAAAAGAAAGTATTACGAACTCAAACGTAAAAATCAGTTATGTATTAGTATTATGAATAACATAACCTCTAACACCTCTAGAAACAATCATGAATAACATCATCATAATAGAAAGAAAACGAGAAAAAGAAAAAATTCATGTCGAAATTGTGAGAAAGAAAAAATTTGGAAGCCCTAATTTTAAACAATTTTAAGTTAGATTTAAATAAGTGTAATGTAAGCACAATATATTTTAACTACTAAATTTTGATAATTTTTTTTTAGATGACATTTTTTAAGTAATTTTAAAATATTAAAAATAAAAAAGTAAAAAAACAAAAAATAACTTAAAAAATGATACATAGAATTATAAAAAAAAAAGTTATTAAAATTTAGTAGTAAAAATTTGTAAGAGATGTAAATATGTAAATAGGTTCCACTTATTTACTAAAATACCACCTCGTTGTTTTCCTTTGAGTCCCACATAAAACGTGTAACGTGGTGGAAGGCTAATTTTGCATTAGTGCTACAAACAATTCTCCAATTAAAATAACAAGTATGCATTTCTTCAAAAGAACCCAGAATTGCTAATAATTCTGAAATATGATGGGAAATAACACAATAAAAGCAAACGAGAAAACATCATATATTCTTCTAAGATATAATCGAGACAACATAAAATAAGTAAATAAGAAAACACTGAAATAGGTGTGAACCAAAGATGTTTTATTTCAGTATTTCTTGAGGTTACATAAAAAGAACTCATGAATTTTGAGAATGTCTACTAAGTTGTGAGGGGAATGGTGGAGGTTGGACTTCTACGACACCTTCAAGCATTTGTGTCACTTTTCTCATGGTTGGTCTATGACTTGGATCCTCTTGAATACACCAAATGGAAATCATCACCAACTTCTTCATGTTCATTTTGTCATCCAATGCCTCTTTATCATCTTCAACCAATGGATCAAAAGTCCCTCTTGAGTAGCAATCACAAGCCCAATCAGTTAATATAGCCTTCTCTTCCTCTTCCAGATCCATTTCCACATTTCTTCTGCAGCAAATGATCTCAAGCAACAACACACCATAACTGTACACATCCACTTTGGCTGTGATAGCCATGTTTTTAAACCATTCAAGTGCCACATACCCCTTTGTTCCCCTTATGGCAGTGTTGGTTCTGCTTTGGTTCATCTTCAAGAGCTTGGCCAATCCAAAGTCAGAAATCCTGGCATTGTAGTACTCATCAAGGAGTATGTTTTGTGGCTTTATGTCACAGTGGATAATCCGAGTGATGCACTCTTCATGCAAATATGCAAGTCCTCTAGCAACCCCAAATGCAATCTCCAACCTTAGTTTCCACTCAGGTTTCACCTCATTGAAAACAAGACTTGCCAAAGTGCCATTGCTCATGTACTCATAAACCAACAATCTTTCCTTTTCAGCCTCACAATAGCCTATCAACCGCACCAAGTTCTTGTGATGAGTGAGACCAATGACATGTAACTCGTTCTTGAACTCCATCTCAACCTGTTGGAAAAGCAAAGTGTTCAACTTTTTCACTGCTATTGGAATTTCTGAGCCTATGTTTATGACTCCTTCGTAAACAACACCAAAAGACCCTCTTCCTAACTCTTTCTGAAAACCATTTGTAGCTCTTTCAAGCTCCTCATAACCGAAGCAACGCAAGTTAGTTTCAAGGGCATTCTCATTTTTTTCAATTCCTCTATGCTTCTTCTTGTACTGAAAGATGTAGAAAGAACACATGCATAAGGCCCCAATGAATATGACATTGAGAAATGAAGAGCTTCCAAAAAGTACCCAAGAAACCAAACTCAATGAGCTCTTACTATTCTCATTCACTCTGGCTTGTGGAACAACCAAAGAGAAATTATCTTTCCTCACCTTGATGAAAGTCTTTGCACCATCAAGTCCAACATCAACTCTACCATTTGAAAGAGGCAACTTCTTCTTGAAGCAATCACTACCTGATTTGTAGATGGCAACTGCACACATACAATCTTCCAAACATGATTGTTCACATTGTTCTTCAGTAAATGGCTTAAGAAGCACATAATCTGAAAGAGGCCAATCTGTGTTTACCAACACCTCAAAATCATATTCAGCTGCATCTGCATTTCCAATGAGTTCATCTTCTGCACATCCTTGTATGAAATCTGGCTTGCAGCTACCATAGGGGTCATTAGGGTCAACCAAAGAGTACCATTTTGGGCATTGACAACTTGGCCGTTGATTACTCCCCAACGTACAAACACTGTTAAACCCGCAAACACCACTACCTTCAGTGGCAAGTCTGCTGAGACAGATGTTATCTGGCTGAGACCAAATAGCACTCCAACCACCACTCCCAAACGAACTCTTTGAATGTTGATAGAGTGTAAACACCCCATCAAAATTAAGAGTTGCTCTGAAGTAAGATTCGTCAGTAGTAGTAGAGGCTCCACTCCATGTTGACAAGTTGTATTTCTCACTGTTCTTCCTCAAAACATACACATACCCGGATGGTTCAAACACCAAACGAGTTCCAGGGCTTGATGTGTTGGACTCTTCAGTCCTACTTTCGTAGTAGTTTTCATTGGCATACCCAGAGGGTGAGTTTAAAGCATGAATGGAAAGAATACCATCCATTTGAAACATCATCTCAAACCTTCCTTCTGAGTAATTTGCCTCTAGAAATCTTGATGAAAGCCTCTCACCTTTTTCAAGAGTTTGTGTGGGCAACAAGGTGTCCCTTGGATGCTTAAAAGTCTCCCACGCACCTTGATGATTCTCATCCACAAGCACAAAGTTTCCATTGTCCTTTAGAAACCCTTGATAAACTTTACCACCAAGACTCTTAGTTTTCCATAACTGTTCACCATTTGGGGCGGTGAGGACTAACCCATCATCACCAGTGAGTTCAACCTTTGACCCCTTTGGAGCAGGAGTGTCTCCATTTGCATACCAAACAACAGTCATGTCAGGAACCTTAGCATACCAAACGGAAAGTAAGAAATGGTTAGTGTTCTCAAGTGGAAGAAACCCAAAGGCAAAGTGACCAAGAGGTGAAACCACCCACGTTGAGGTGTTGCTGCTAGTTGTTTCTGCAAAAAGTGAATCACCAACAGTTATGTTTCTTCTGGTCTGGTTTATCTGACCAGAAGATGAAACTACCCATGAGACTTTGCTAGTTTCTTTCAGAAGAGAGTGATCAAAGATTTTGTTGCTTCTGGTTTGGGCTACTGCAAAGATGTGTAACAGCACCATTGAGCAAAGAAGAAAGGCAAACAGAGGTGAAGCCATGACTAGTTAGAATAAACTAATTGGATCATATGTTCATTGAGATTTTGTTTATGTAAATCATGCAATGTTTTTCTCATAGTGGTGTTTCATTCTTCTACATGAACCAAATCTAGAACGTATCCAACACGAATGAACCAATGGGACAAACTATTATTGCTTTCACTTTTTCTTTCCATTGAATTCTACTAGTGTTCCACTTTTTCTACCATTTATTTCGTTTCATACTAGTATGCTCTTGAAATAAATAAATAAACCAATTACTTCATCTTCGTAAGTTTAAGACATCAGTATATTAAGTTTATATCAGCTACTAGAGCTTATATTTTTTTAATAAGTGAAGACATGAAAACATCATGATAAATCACATCATCTAATTACGGAAAAATTAAATAGGTATAAATTAAAATATATATATATATATATATATATATATATATATATATATAAATTAGAATATCAAATAGATCGAGAAAATAAATTAAAGATATATTTCTTTATCTTAAAAGTAATTTTGAAAAGAATGTCATTGAAAATATAAAATTTTATGAAGAGTATTGAAAATAAATTATTACAAAAACTTTTTAAAATAATGTCATATAATAAAAAAATATTAAATCTAACATGTCATGATTGTGATTTTCTCATTTATTATCAATGGATTGGACACGTCTTTGAAAGTGAAAAAGTCTATTTAATTTGTTTGGTTAGCACAAGCAAAGACCCAAAGTAAACACGTCTATGCAACCATGAATTTTAAGGTTTAATATTTTATTTTATTATAAAACAGAATTAGGTATATGGGTTCTATCCTCAAGATTACATCCGGTCTCCACAAGTCATTTTGGTACTAGTGTAGAATTTTCTTTTCATCTCGTTTTATATGCCTCGGTTGGCTAGGAATCGAAGCATATAATGACGCGGTGACATTTTTACAATTTCAGCCAAGTTTTATGTTTCGGTTCAACTAACACCTGAAGCCAAAGAGAGTTATAGGCCTCGGTTTGTCCAAAACCGGTGCCAAAGAGAATTATATGCCTTGGTCTAAGAAGACCTGAAGCCAAAAAAATGGCTTCGATTGTTAAAGGAACCGAAGTCATAGGGTTTATTTAGGGTTTCAATTTCGCGAACCCCCTTCTTCTTCTCTGCGCCTTTGCAACTCTTTCCTCTCTCTCCGCTGCTGCCAACCCAAATTTTTCTCCTCTGGTTCACGTGTGGGTGCTCTTTCTCTTCCTCCCTTTAATTTTCAAACCCTTTAAAAACACTATTTTTCCACGGGAGTGTGGTCGCGTGAACGGAGGAGTGATGGTCGCGTGGTGACGAGCCGCAGAGTCTTGGGCACCTTTCTCTCTCGCGGAAGCAAAGGATCAAGGATTGGAGATGAATGGTGTGGACGCCGGCGACGGCTGGAATCGTTGATATAGTCTCCGGCGGGCAAGGCCGTGCAGCCGTGAGGGAGATCAGCACTATCATGTGGACACGCGAGCAAGGAGCCGCCCCTATCTCGCGTTGGGGAGGAAGGAAGAGAAGGATGCGTCGCTGCCGGTTCCCCTCCGTACTCTCCAAACGCTACGACACTTTCTCATCCAACGAAGCCTTTGCCGCCGCTCACCAGATCGAGGGTGAAGCCTTCTCAGCCGCGGGTGCCTCTGCTGTGACCTCCGCCGATGGCATTGAGACCCTCCATGGTGGACTGCACGCCGACGATGCTGTTGTTCTGTGCGTTGTTGCAGGTTGGTGGTGCGGTGGTTGAAAGTAGTTGCAGCTGGTGCGTGAAGATGGCTTTGGTTCTCATATACCCGAAGCAAAAAAGTCCCTCTATGGCTCCGGTTCCTTTGCAACCGAGACCAAAGGTTGCTTCTTTTGGTCTCATCTCAATATGCCTCGAGTCTAAAACCGAGGCAAAATGATGAAAATAACCAAGGCCAAAAGCCTTTCCTGCACTGCACTGGTGTGGGAATCCTCATAAACATTTAGAGAAAAAAAAATATTATCTTATAAGTTGAAAAAAAAGAGAGGAGAGAAGCTAATACGATAGAGTTTCTATACTTTATTTTATAAATTAAATAATTTTAATTCGTAGAAAAAAGTATTGTCAAACATAATTTTAGAACCCATTTAAACAAGCTTTTTTAGTTTTAGAAAGAAAAAAAAACCTCTAAATAAAAAATTAGTTTGTCTTCTAGAAGTTGGTTTAAACATGCTCTTAATTAACTATATGAAAAATTCAAACATGCTCTACTAGAAGTTGGTTCAAATTCAAAAAACTATATGAAAAATCTTATTAAAAGTTGGTTTGAACATGCTCTTAATTAACTTAACTTTTATAGAGTTAATCATTATTTAGTTAGAAAAAACAATTTTATGTGTGCATAGTATTAATTAGTTTAAGGTAAAAAATATATCCATTTAAATGTCTAGTTAGTGTTAATTAGTAGATGTAAAAGCTATCATTTGTTTAGTAAAACCATAACACTTTTTTAGGGTTGTTTAGTGATGACACTAGTTGAAGTTAAACTTATGGTTAAGTTTTAGCTTGCTTTTATTTAATTTTTATATTAGTTTAGATATATTTTTAATCAAAAAGCAAATAAAACCATAACGTTAAAATTTTCAATTTTTTTTCTTTCTAAAAAATAATTTTCTCAATTTTTTCGAGAAAAAAGAAAAAAGAAAGTTTGATTGGTTGAATTTGTGAGTCTTTACTACCGAGTTGGTCAACATTAACCCTTCCATCAAGCTTTCCTTTATTAAAATGGCCCACTTAGACGTGGAAAAATAAAAAAAGGGGAGTTGAATAATCACTTGAAGAAATCTGTGAATTATTTTAAAGATATTGTAAAAGATAATAATAATTCTTTTTTTTTTTTTTGGTGTTTGTTTATTGTTTGTATTTTAATTTTCTATACAAGTACCAGTTTATATAATATTTTCTTTGCCGATTGAAAAAATTGTGTTGATGTTTTTCACTGTAAAAATATCAATGTATCATAGATAATATGATAATGTTAATTTTAAAATCGAATTTGAAATTGTGCTGGACGTTTATAATCAACATTGTTGATTTTCATTGTAAGTGTTTTGGATAATATAATTGATTCTCAAAGCTAATAATCTATTTTTTTATTTTTGAAAATAGATTATTCTGCATCGATATACACATGCGACTATCTACTTTATTATGAAAAAATGCGTTTCTTTTTTATTTCATCTTTTTACCCATTTTTCTTTGTACCGAACACCACCCGTTTCTTTATCTCCATTCTATTTCTACTCCTTTCTCTATATCTCTTTATTTTCTCATGATTTCTATTAAGCTAAACAAAGTTTAAGTAAAGATGGTGTGAAAATTTATTTAGTAAAATTTTGTTAAGTTTTATAGACGATTTAGCTTTATTTACTGGATCAATTTCAGTAAAATTTCTAGTGTTTCCCCATTTATTGAGATTATAGTGTTTGTAGAAATGTCTCAGTGATGTTTGAGCTCAAAGGTACGAAATACTGATTACGTGTCTTCTCCGCATATTTACGTGTATTTCAGACAAATTTTGCATTTCTGTAGGTACATGTTCTTGCAGTGACTTTGTTCAATTATTTCCACATCAGAAAGTATAATTACATTCTCCATTTTCTGCAAATTATTCGGGTGAGTGTGTAAGTTCCCTTTAGTTACTAGTTTTTATGGTGTTGTAATTGTTTTAGATTGTCTTTACAACTTACTGGTAAATGGTCTCCAATAACAATTCTTTGTTCCATTTAAAAGGGAAAGGTTGCAAGAGGAGAATAAATTGCAGTGATACTTCCAATAATGAAGATTAGAGCCAAGGTTTAGAGGAGTATAATACTGATACTTAATTTCATGGGAAAGAAAGTTTTGTATATGTTGTTTAGTTTTTATGTGCTCTTACAAAAATATTTAGAATTCTGATAAGAACTGCTATTTGAGAACCTTGTAAAACTGTAAGATCTGAGTGTGGAATACTGAGTATAATATGATAGTCTCTGCTTTATTTCTTTTGCTCATATGGCATATTTAAGTTACTTACACTTCCTCAATCTAAAACAGAACAACTGGCTTATCAAACTAGTTAATACAAAAGGGTTAATTGATCATAAACCCCAAAGTAGTTAATGCTGAAAAATCAGAAAGCTTCAAACAGATAAACATACATATCTGCAAATCCTACAGTTCACACTAGAATCTAGATAACACAGGTAGGATTAGCAACAACTGATTAGTTTAGGGAATATTGAACACTAACTTGTGAGGGGCATGGTGGCACTTCCACTTCAACAACACCTTCAAGCATCTGTGTCACATTTCTCATGGTTGGTCTAAAACCAGGATCCTCTTGCACACACCAAAGAGCAATCATCACCAACTTCTCCACTGTCTTCATGTCATCCAATGCCTCTTTATCACCCTCAATCAAGGCATCAAGAGCACCTGCAGAGTAGCACTCATAAGCCCATTCACTTAGGATTGCTTTGGATTCATCTTCTAACTCAAATTCCACACTTTTTCTGCATGAAACTATCTCAAGCAACAGCACCCCATAACTATAGACATCCACTTTAGCTGTGATTGGCATGTTTTTGAACCATTCAAGTGCAACATACCCTTTTGTTCCCCTTATTGCAGTGTTGGTTCTGCTCTGATTCATGTTCAAAAGCTTGGCCAATCCAAAGTCTGAAATTCTTGCAACATAGTAATCATCAAGGAGTATGTTCTGAGGCTTTATGTCACAATGGATAATCTGTGTGATGCACTCTTCATGCAAATATAGAAGTCCTCTAGCAACTCCAGATGCAATTTGTAGCCTCAATTTCCAACTTGGTTTCTCGACATTAAAAAGAAGACTTGCTAAAGTGCCATTGCTCATGTACTCATAAACAAGTATCCTTTCTGATTCAGTCTCACAAAATCCAAGTAAGCGAACCAAGTTCTTGTGGTGTGTGAGGCCAATGACATTCAGTTCATTCTTGAACTCCTTCTGAACCTCTTCCAAGAGAAAAGTGTTCAATCTTTTCACAGCCACACGAGTAACGGAACCTATGTTGACTACTCCTTCATACACAACGCCAAAAGCTCCCTTCCCTAGCACTTTGTCAAAGCCCTCAGTGGCTTCTTCAAGTTCCTCATAAGTGAAGCAACGCAAGTTGGTCTCCACAGTAGTGTCAGTTTTGCCAACTCTTCTGAGCTTCTTCTTGTACCGGAAAACATAGGAAGTGCTCAAGCAGATTGCAAAGACTAATATGAGATTGAGCAAAGCAGAACTACCCAAAAGCACTGACAAAGCCAAAATCAAAGTATTCCTGTTGTTCTTCAAAACGATTGTTGTTGGACTAGTCAAGGAGAAATTGTCCTTCCTCACTTTCATGAAGGCCTTTCCACCATTAAGCGCGGCATCAACTCTACCATTCGAAAGTGGCAGCTTCTTCTTCCAGCAGCTGTCACCTAGCCTGAAAATGGCAACAGAACACATACAATCTTCCATACAAGATTGTTTGCATTGGTTTTCACTAAAGGGTCTTTGAAGCTCATAATCTGAAAGAGGCCAATCAATATCTATCAACACCTCAAAATCATATAGATCCTTTCTGTTACTAAGATCATCTACAAAACATTCTTGTATAAAATCTGGCTTGCAGTTACCGTTGGGATCATTAGGGTCAGCCAGTGAGTACCATTTTGGACACTGACAAGTTGGTCTCTTATCTTCTCTTAAACTGCATATGCTATTATATCCACAAACACCACTACTTGCACCAGCAAGATAGTTCTTACAGATATTATCTGGATGAGACCACACTGGGGTCCAACCTCCACTGCCAGAAGAACCCTTAGGATGTTGATAGAGCGTGAACACCCCATCAAAATCAAGAGTTGCTCTAAGGTAAAATTGAGTGGTAGATGCCCCAACACCTTCATCTGACAAATTATACCTTCCATTGTTCGCTCTCAAAATATACATATCTCCTGAGCTATCAAACACCAATTGTGTCCCAGCACCAGAAGTGTTGGATTCGAAGGTTCCACTTTCATAGTAGTTTTCATTAGAATACCCAGATGGTAAATTTATAGAGCGCATCACAAGATTACCATCGTTTTGGAAAAATAGCTCAAACCTGCCCCTGTTGAAATCGTTCTCCCTAAGCATAGAAGAAAGCTTTTGGCCCCTTTCCAGAGTCTGATACGGCAGTAAGGTGTTCCTATGATCCTTGAAACTCTCCCAAGCACTGTTGGAGTCACCATCCTGAAGCACTAAGTTGCCAGTGTCATTAAACGAACCCTTAGAAACTCTAAAACTGGTTGCAGTATTCCATAACCGGTCACCATTTGGGGCAGTAAGCACCAACCCATCATTAGCTGTAAGCTCCACCTTTGAGTCCTTTGGTGCAGGGTTGTCCCTATTGGCAAACCAAACTATGGTGTTGGTTTGAATCTTTGCATACCAAATGCAAAGTATGAAATTATCAGGAGAGTCCTTAAGTGGGAGGAAACCAAAGGAAAAGTCACCAGAAGGTGATGAAACCAGCCATGGGGTTGTGGCTTTTCCTGCAGTATGAGAATCACCAATAACTAAGCTGTTTTTGGTTTGGGCTGCAACACTGATGAGTTGAAAGGGTAACAGAATCATTGAGAGGAAGAGAAAAGGAAGCAAAGGGGAAGCCATGGTTAGAATCAACTTGGTCCTTACACTTAGTCAGGCTTATTGATTGATGATAAGTAGAAATTAAAACAACGACAAAGGAATGCACTATGATGGTGGTGAAAGTCTTTGTCTTTGCTGAATGCATGAGCTAGACCTACTCAACCTTGACTAAAAGTAAGGCCAATCAATCACACACTCACACACCCCGCAACTACGTTGTGGAAATTTCTTCCTTCCATACATTAACAATAGGAAACCATTGACCCACTTTTTGTACTTGTAAATGAAATTTAAAACAAATAAATCATTATTCTGATCTCCAAAACTAGGCTTTATGTTGGAAAAAAATATCTAGGAGAGGGAAGAATACCCAAATCCAGATCATGAAAACCTTTGGTCTCTAATAATATCTCTTAGAAATTTTGGTATTTATATTTAATAAAATTCATTTTTTTCATAATTTTAGTTTTTGTTATTACTCACAACTTTATTAAATTATGAGTATTTTTCGTTTTTTTATTCTAATTTAATCTTGAGTATTACGTGTTTCCTCTTATTTTAATATGCCATGTTTAAACGAAAACTATAAATAATTAACTGAAAATTAGGGATAATTTAGAAAATAAAATAAAAAATTAATATTATAAAAAAAGGAAACTAACAATCAAAATTACAAATAATTAAAAAAATAACAAATTGAAATTATAAAAAAATTAAAGATCGAAACAACCAATTGAAATTAATATAAGTGTAGTTTATTATTTTTATTACAGTTGTTTTATATTATTATTTTTTTATAATTAGAGAAAATAATTGAGATTTTTGTAAAGAAAAAAATATTTTGAGAGTATGTGATTTTAGTGTTTTAATATTGATGTGGAATGTAAGATGAGTGTTTTTTTTTTTTTGTGGTTTATTGTTTTTAATACAACTATTTTGTGTCATTGTTAGAATTAGAGAAAAATAACTGAGAATTTTTGAAGGAAAAAAATATTGAGAGGAAGTCATGAAGTATCCTAATATTAATGTGGAATGTAAGGTAAGATTTTCTTTTCCTATTATTTTAGTAATATAGGAAAAGAAAGATTCCTAATTTTTTAGGGAGAATAGATATATTCTCACATAATTCATTTTTTATGATCGAGTCTTCAAATAAATTCATTTTGGGCATTTTTAGATTTGAAAAAAATTTAAAGAACACATTCTAGATTATGTTGAATACTTGATAATACTTTATTAATATTTCCACAATTATTTAATATTTAAAAATAATAATACAAATATAAATAAAAACTACAGAATGAATGCTACACAAAACGACGAAAAGCATAAAAGATTAATTTGTTGGAATAATATATTTTGATCAATTTTTTTTAATTTACTATTTTAATTATTTTTTAATTATCATGTCATATTATTAAAAAAATTAAAATAGATGATTAAAGAATGATTAAAATATGAATTAAAATTGAACCAAAATAGATTAAAATTTGTTGTGGTGATGATCGAGTAGGATTGATATATGACACGAATAATGTAGCTATGAGTTATGCCTTCTCACATTTTTTTTTTTTCTGATCATCAAAATTGTCGAATAATACCTAAAGAAATGGGAGAACATCAAACTCATTCTACTATCATCTAGTGTAACAAGTCAACTATAATAATGAAAAGCCTATTCCAACATTAAATGACAAAAACACACTACTATTTAAATATCACTTAAATAAGCAAGTTCAACTTAATTAATTACTATATGATAACATATCAAGTTGCTTATATATTTGCTATTAAGAGTCAATCTTAAACAATCCACTTTACGATTGGAATAAGTGACGGCTTGACTAATAATGTTTGAGGAATTAAAATAATATATTTAATTATTGTTATTAATAAAATAAAAATAAATAAATAATTATTATAATAAATGAAAAAATTGAATTTGTGTTACTTTTATTTTACATATGTAGTTTCTCTTATATTATTTTTAAGAAATAAAATTATTCTTTCATTCTTTTTAAGTGTGTACCTATCTAAAAAGAGAAAAAGTTTAAGACAAAAAAAAATTATCATATATTGATGAATGTAATTGCTAAAAGAAAAATTTATAATCATAATTAAATTCAGGATATGAAAAAACATATAATAATTAATTATTTTATGTTCATAAAAAAATTATGGTTAAATATGTTTTTGGTCCCTCAAGTTTCCAGTGAAATTTAAAATTAATCCATCTTAAAAAATTTTGACCAATTTAGTCATTCATCTTTAAAAATGCATGCATTTAGTCCTTTTAACCAAAATTTGTTAAGTTTATCTGACCTTTCAAGTGCATTTCATGATAGTATTTGAATTGTTTACACCATTTGACACATTTTCGCTTCAATGTTAACTCAAATATTATCATAAAACGTGTTTAAAATATCAAATAAACTTAACAAAATTTGGTAAGAATGACTAAATCCACGCATTTCTAAAGATAAATGACTAAATTGGTAAAAATTTTTGAAAATAGACTAATTTCAAAAATCACTAAAATTTATGTTAGATAAATTTGTTGTAGTTTTTATTTTTTGTGTTATCGTTGGGCCTTGGAAGGAAACTGTTAGGTGCTACTAAGACAATGAGCTTAATATCTCAACCACTGGGTGTTGGGTAGAACCTGCTGAGCATCATCATGATAGTGGAGACATTGTCACATAAAAAATGTTAAGCACTATAGAAGGGGCATTGGTCTCCGTGTATATGATGTTGGATACCATCTTATTTATGTTTCTAAGCTGCCTTATTAAAATTGAGATTCTTGCTTCATTTATTATTGGATTGGGCTGAACTTTTGAGAGCTAGTGTGTGAAATATGGTTCTTCACTTTGACCATTGAGATCATCAATTGGAGGTTTGCGGTTAGAGAAATCAATCTCACATGATTGTTCTAATTTAGTTTTTTTTTTTCTTCAAATTTGAGAACATTATTACTTTAATAAATGTATTAACAAGTTGTTAGACACTTATATTCGATTTTAGTTTGAATTTAGAAAAAAAGTGTATATCGATAATTTTTTATTGTTGTGGAAAATGAGTTTTAAGAGTTGAGAATTGTTAGAGATCATATAACGGAAAATTTTGAGATTTGAGTTGAAGTATGTATATTGTATAAAATTATGATTTTTAAGTAGAATTAGTGTTTAAATAAATTGAAGAAATTTAATTTTTAATGTGAAGATATTGTAAATGTTATTAGACTATTTTTTATGATGGATCGTTGAGTTCTCTTTATAAGAGATGACATGATTATGCTAAATCAACTTTTTTTGATTTATGAATAGAAATTGTTTTAAAATTTTGTTCATTATCTTACAAGGAAATATTAATTAATATTATGTCATATGAATATATGATAATATATGAAATCATGATAATTAGTGTTGGCCTGGAATGTCTGGGTTATTGTATTATAATATGTTTAAGTATGAATAATGATATGTTGGTTTTGTTATGATGTAGTAAAATGAATATTTTAAGTAAGATGAAAGAAAGGAGTTAAGTATAAGATAATTTAAGCAAAGCTGAATCAATTCAGAAAATTGAGAAAGATATTTTGTATTGTTTTTCAAGAACAAGTAGATACAGACCTTACACTACTACGATTTGGGTTTGTTTAAAATAGTTGAAGAATTTGTGTAGACCCTTTGTTGGGTTAATGACTTATGATAGCAGATTTTGGGACGTTACACACTCTAAGTCACCCTTTGTTGCAGTTTTATTTTTTTAATTTCATTCATAGATTTTGGACTTTATATTTTAACAATATGTAATTTTGGTATACAACTTAATTTTTACGCACATTTTATTTCTTCATTTTAATGTAATTGAACATTATATTTAATATATTTATTTAAGAAACTTCAAGAATAATTTAATCAATCAAAATATGAAAAATAAATATATAAAACCAAAGACTGAACAAAAAGTTATAAACTCTATAAAAGCTGGGTTTAAATTAAAAAAATAAATCAACCAAAATTATAAAATTATAAATAACAAATTAATAAGTAAGTAAAATTACAAGTCAAATAAGTTTTGATAACTCAGAAATTTAACTTTTTTTTTCAAAATTAATACTTTTAAAGAAAATTTAGTGTTTTTAATATCTAAAATTTAATTAATCAACTAATTCCATCCTGAAACTTGTAACTTTCAGGTTAAATTTTTTTTTTTTTCCAATTTTCGCCCAATTTTATCTAATCAATTATAATTTTATTTTTTTCTTAGATAGGTCATAATTTTCGTCAATTTTGTTCAATTTGATCATTTTTCACCAACACGATTTAAATCATTAACGACAATGAACACTGACGGTCACGTGTCACTTTGTGATTTTTATATTATTTTTTAATTTTTAAAATTTCAAAATTTAAAAAAAAAAATAATGTTTACGTGTCAACCCAACAGCGTGCCACCTGTCACTTCGTGGTTTTTAAATTTTTTTTTTAAATTTTTAAAATTTTTTTTAAAATTTTTTAATGTCCACGTGTCAACCCAATAACGTGTCACATGTTAAAGTCAATTTTTGTAGGGTTTAATATGTTTTTGTTCTCTTAACTTTCATTAAATTTTGGAATTAGTCAATTTCAAAACTTTGGACCAATTTAGTCTTCATCTTTCGAAATTAATACGTGGATGTAATCCTTTTAATCAAATTTTGTTAAGTTTATTTAACATTTCAAGCCGTTCATAATAGTATTTGACTTAACATTAAAGCAAAAATGTGTCAAACAATATAAACAACTCTAATACAAGCTTGAACTTGCGTACGAAACATCAAATAAACCTAACAAAATTTGATTAAAAGGACTAAATCCACGTATTTCGAAAGATGAAGAACTAAATTGGTCTAAAGTTTCAAAATGGATTAATTCCAAAATTCGCCGAAAGTTAAGGGACCAAAAACATATTTAACCCATATTTTTATTCAATTTAGTCCTTATATTTGTTATTTTTGTTCAATTAAGTCATAATTTTGTTTAAAATTGAGCAATTTTGTCCCTTCAAAATTGGGACCAAATTTAATTTTTATATAAATGTTATAATGATGTTTTTGTTAAAATTCACATTTTTATTAAATATTTTTTTTTAAGATTACAATTAGTTGAAAATTAAAACGAAAATCCGAAGGATAAAGACTAATTTTAAAATTTTAGATCAATGATGTTAGTCTTTATGTTTAAAATTTTTGTTCTAATTTTAAACTAATAGTAACCTTAAAAAGAAATTAATAAAAAATATGAATTTTAATAAAAACATCATTATAACTTTTATACAAAAATTAAATTTGGTGGAGAGGGACAAAATTGCACAATTTTAAATAAGATTAGAACTAAATTGAATAAAAACAACGAATATATAAATTAAATTAAATAAAGAAAATTGACTTTGAAACGTGACACGCGGTTGTGTTGACACATGCACATTAAAAAAAAAAACTTAAAAAAATAATAAAAAAATTAAAAACCCACAAAGTGATAAGTGACATGTTGTTTGGTTGACACGTAGACATTAAAATATATTAAAAAAATAAAATAAAAAAAAATCTCAAAGTGACACGTGACGGTTATTGTTCATTGCCGAGAATAATTTAAACGGTGTTAGAAAAAAAATTAAAATGAATAAAATTGATGAAAATTGAGACCGTAAAAAAACAAAATTATGACCGATATAAAAATTGAAAAAAAAAATTAACTTAACTTTTACATATAATGTGATAATATAATACATATACAAATTTCAAAAATATCAATGTCTTTTGTACCAAAAACTTATTTAATTAAATGAATATAATAAATAACATTTGATTTTCTATTTAATTTAAGAGAGAACGGAATTTCTAAAATAAAAATAGTTTTTTGCTCTTTCTTCAATTTATTAAATTTTAAAATCTTATTCCTCTTCATGAAGCCAAACATGTAATAAAAGTTATGGTTAAAAGGTTGATTTCTGGTTTAAACTTCTTAGTCCAGAACTCCATTTTTCTCTGCATGGCTTATACAAAATTCAAATTCAAAACACCAGAGTGAACAAAGAAGTGGGTATATATATAAAAGGAACCCTTAACTAAACTTCATTCTGTCCCACAACTCTCCCCACTCTTTTTCCTCGCATTTCTTCACTCTTTTTTTCTTCTCCGATCTACACTCTCTTCTGCAATGAACCAAACCACCGTCGCCAACTTCGAAAAACCAATAGGATGCTACTCTCCATCGGTTCAAGTAATTCTCATTTCTTCACCTATTCCTGCTATTTGATTGCTCGCGTGTTGATTTTCGGAACTAAATTAACTCGAATTCTCAATGTTAGACAAAAGCATTGTTCGATCGATTTTCGTAACTAAATCAACTAGAATTCGTAATGTAGAGAGAAGCATTGCTCGATCCATTGCTTTACGTTGTGTGTGTGCTTCTCTCTCATTTGTTGTGATTGGTTGCGGAGTTCTGTTTAGGTCTTGGCTGTATCGTCAGGTTTTGTTCTCGCTGGAATTTGTTTGTTGCGTGGATCGGCTGATGTTGTGGACAATTTTGACCTAACGTGAGGGGAAAATTTTAAATGTGAAAATTAAAAACACTGGAATTTTTGTGTTTTTGTTTTTGTTTTAATAACGCTTGTGTGTTAAGGTGCTAGGGATTCAGAGAATGTTGGTTTTCTTAGTGCTGAGTGATGGAGTTTTCTTAATTGTTCTTGAAATTTTTTGTGATAAAGAATTTTTGTAGTAGCAAGTGCCAAATGACTGAATCTGTTTCCATGCGCAACTTAAGAGAAGTAGGATTTAATTTGTTAGTTGTTGTGTATCCATGCGTGTGATAATATATATAAATTCTACTTTGTGTAAGTTTTTATTTCAAACTACTGTTAATGTGTAAGCATTTATTGTGTAAGTTTCAGCTATGTGTTTTGTTTTCTCCTGAAATGTAGGAGCTTATTGTTATTGATGATGTGCTCTCGGCCATGGTTGGCATTGAAGGTCGGTACATCTTAATAAAAACAGTTCATGGAAAGAATGATGATATTTCTTTCCTGGTTGACCCATCAATGGATTTGGCCCTCCAGGTGAGATTTATCATGATATTGTGACCATATTTTGAGCTGCAATTTCAACATTAGGTGTTCAACCTTGGCATTTTTCAGTTGCAAACTATCCAAGTCAAATTGGAAGTGCTCTTTACTCAACTTTATATGATGTTCAATTTGTACAGTATCGTGTTGTAACTAGCACTTTCTTTCAACATTTGTAACTTGCAAATGTTATTATTTTAGTGCCATAGACTACTGTTACGGAATGTGAAGCATCTATATTATAATTCAAACAATGCATTCTTTTACTGAAATTTATATCTTAGTTTTTGGCAGAAGTTAAATAAAAAGGTATCTTATTTCTTTCTAGCAATAATGATTTTAAGTTTTCACCATCATTAACCTGCGATTGTAATTGGGCCCCCAAATTGTGGATGCAATGAAGACACAAAGGGGGAAGCTAAAGCAAGTGGAACGTATAATAGAACTATTCTGTAATAGTGTAACTTTAGATTATGAACAATGTTGATGATGAACTTCATGTAACTGTTTCTGAGACAGTTTGTATATTGCAGGAATTGGCAAAACGGATATTCCCCCTTTGCAAGAGTTTTTTGTTGATTGACCAATTTGTGGAGTCAAGGTCTCAGTTTCAGAATGGTCTGGTTAATCATGCCTTTTCTGCTGCATTGAGGGCTCTTCTTCTCGTAGGTTTTCCTGAATAGTGAGTCAGTTGGTCTTACATTCTGCATGAAGTGGTTGATTGTTTCTTTATATATGTGTGTATCTGTAGCTGGAAATAGGCAATTGTTGGGCCATGTTTTTAATGTTTCTTGTATTGTGTTTTCTATGTCCACAAGGTCTGAGTATTTTCATCCGACATTTAGATTGAGGTGTCAATAGAATACATTTAGTTATTTTAATGTGAAATTCAACAAATTATTACCAAAAAGTAAACCAATCCATGAGGCTCCTATCTAGTGTGGTTTGGAAAGGGTAGATATACTCAACCAGTTAGCTTTATTCCTGCAAGGGGTGAGGATGCTTCCTAAACTTGAAATTACGTATCAATTAGAAATATATGACCAATTTAGTTTTTGTAAGGCTTGGGTAGTCTTTGCTTTATAAGTCGGCTTTTATACAATGGAGTTAATCTTTAAGCTCTAAATCCAAGATTATCAAAGCCTGTCCTGAACTTTTTATTGGACAACCTGTATTTGCCTACACTCTAGATGTCAATTCCTACTTCCTAGGCTAGAGGGAATTTGTTATTGGGCAACATGCATCGTCTGATCTTCAGATGTGTTGTCTTGGGTGGGAGGGGGCATGTGGAGACCCTACATCGACCGTAAATATGACCAATTTAATGCACACATAGCTTGGGAAATCCTTAACTCAAACTAATTTTGTTGAGTTTAGTTAGGTCTTAAAGTCCAAGTATTGATACTTGCCATTGTGCCAATGCCTTCCCTCCCAATAGAGTATCTCAATGTAATAAAAATGGATTTCAGTCATGCTTGACCTTAGCTTAGTATTGGGAACAATTTCCTGTTCCTCATTTCTAAACAAAAAAATACAAAGGTGAAATTAATTAACAAGAAAGCGTGCAGAGGTGAGAACTCAAAAATGAAGGGAGGGGGGTGAGTACCAGATATGGTTATTGTCTGCCATATATTATTATATTTGGAAGCAGCCAAACCTGGCTATAAAATTTAGTGTAAAACTGTCATTAGAGTAAATCTACAAGTGGTCATTTTTAGGTAGACTCTGTTGATTGCCATGTCGTTCTGTATTCTTCTGCCTTTTGTGTTGGAGTTGGTGCTTTGTGATGATATTCCAACTTAGAAATGATTAGATTGAGCAAGCTAAACTGATTGTACTTGGCATTAATTAGTAACAGAGTGTCGATGGTTTCCTTTGTTGCAGTTCTGTAAAATCATATTTCTTTGATTAAAATACACTATTTTAATAAGAACATACTTTTATCATCATGGGGTTATCTTTACCAGGATTACCAAGCTATGGTGGCTCAGCTTGAACACCAATTTCGGCTTGGGAGACTTTCCCTTCAAGGATTGTGGTTCTATTGTCAGGTACGGATTTATCTCTCTTGAGTTCATGTAAATATTTGCCAAATGCTTTCTAATGGTTATTTCAATGATATTTTTCAGCCCATGATGAGGTCAATGCAGGCATTATCCACGGTCATACAAAAGGCTTCGGTCAACAACATTTCTGGTTCAGCTGTTCTTAACTTACTGCAGAGCCAGGTAATGAAATTCCCTTGCAATTGTTACCATTCTCTGTATAATTTAACATTTCATTTGGTTTCATGAGTAAGTTTTTTAAGCTCTTAATTCTCTCTACTATGGCTTCTATTGTATGTAGGCAAAGGCTATGGCTGGGGACAATGCTGTGAGGTTGATGCTGGAGAAAATGACACAATGTGCAAGTAGTGCTTACATGAGCATATTAGAAAGGTGTCTCCTTGCTCTTCATCCTTCCCTATGAAATATATAGGTTGCTTTCTCTAATTCTTTTTATCAATTCTGATAATGTATCTATAATTTTATCTGTATCTTTTTCACAAGTGATACTAGTAAAACTTATATTAGTCAATGGCTGTATTCAATAATTACAGCCGCATACTGACGGACATATATTACCCTTTTATTGATCAAATTAGTCTGGCACCAAGCTTCCATGGAAAAGCACCATCCGTGGTTGCATATTTTTTTAGTTTTTGGGCATGTATAGATCTTAGAGAATGGAAGATTTTGAAGGAACAAAGTAGAAATGTCGAAAATTGAGGTGGGTGTTGGTTAAGTAATTATTGTCTTTTCTTTGGTTTGGATATTTAAAATAACCCAAAATTAGAGGTATATTTTTTGGCATAAGAGTGGAAGATCATTGTTTTCTTTCTCATCCCATTCCCTTTATCATACAAAAAGGAGCCTTCCTTCCCTCTCATTCCCCGTCAATACATAATCTTGATGCTTGCAGAGACCTTAGTCATATTGTCCAATCTTCTTTCCCATCCCCTCATTTGGTCAAATGACCTGTTGTATACTATTGAATAGTATTCAATCTACGTGAACAGTGCATTCAAGCTTGTTTTCCCACTAAGCCCAGTGTTTTTGCATCAAATTCTGTTTTATTTGTTCTGTTGGTCAATTACCCTTAATTTCTATTTTGTTTTATGAATACGAGGAAGACTTTTTTGTTTCCTAGATTGGTTGATAAATGAACATCAGTCAACCCAAATGTTGGCCTTTGGTGCTGTAAAAAAAATTATTTAGCACTTTCATATAAAATTTATCATAGTGCTGACTGCTCTTGTTATTAAGCTTTAGTCTACTCTATTTAGGATTTAATTTTCTTGCTAATTTGGGTATTGAACAATACTGCAGATGGGTTTATGAAGGTGTAATAGATGATCCTTATGGTGAATTTTTCATCGCAGAGGACAAATCTCTTCAGAAGGTAGATCACCATCATCATCATGAATAACTGCCCAAAATATCAAAACTTGTTTTTCATATAGTCTCAGTTTAATTTCTCTATAGGAGAGTCTCACCCAGGATTATGAAGCTAAGTATTGGCGGCAGCGTTACAGCCTTAAAGATGGAATTCCTAGTTTCCTTGCAAATATTGCAGGGACAATTTTGACGACAGGAAAATATTTAAATGTCATGAGAGAATGTGGGCACAATGTTCAGGTTTGTCACTGTTGTGTTTGTAGAATTAATTTTTTGTTTTCCTTGGCTTAAGATCAGATGTTGGTATTAAAAATATTTTATTGTTTTAAAAGTCATTGTTTCACTGAATATAGCTACTTTTTACATTAGGTCCCTCCATCAGAAAACTCAAAACTTATGAGTTTTGGATCAAATCATCATTATCTTGAATGTATTAAGGCTGCTTATAATTTTGCTAGCAGTGAACTCTTGAATCTCATTAATGATAAGGTGAGTTTTAATATAATATGGTGATAAGTTTCTCAGCTTACATTCTAATACTTTTGCAATAGTTATTGTTAAAATATCCAACTTGTGATGGTAAAATGTGTTTTTATGTTTAGTATGATCTAACGGGAAGGCTGCGGTCAATTAAACACTACCTTCTTCTAGATCAGGTATGATCATGATCATCTTTGTTAATTTTGGAGACAATAATTAGGTATGCTGGCAAAACAAAACTAGCTATTAATTTTCTTAAATTTTTTAGGTGATATATTTTTACTTTAAATACAAAAAAGAAAATGACACTTTGTTTTCACTTATTTTTCATCTCAAACTCTTGAAAATATAAAGTAAAGTGGCATTTTTTGCAATTATTAACAAGAAACATCAATTGAAAATGAAAAGAAAAAGCAAATCAAATGCACCCTAAGCATAACTGACCTTCACTTTGAAGGCTTAAGTTTGAATGGAACAGAATGATAAACACAGTTTTGAAGGCAGATGTAACGTCTGTTGCAATGCTTGTACTTGAATTTTTTAAACAAATACCACTTGAATATTTTTGAATTGCAGTAGAATTTTGAATCCTTGCTTAATGGGCATGATTCATGAGGTCAGTCATAAAATTCAGTAATTAGAGGGATTTAAACTTTTGATGGGGATAATGTCATTATTATTCGATAATTTTTGTTGGGTTGAAGAAAATGGAGAGTGTTATTAGATGGAAAAGGGAGGATTTTAGGAAATTAGGAACAAACTAAGCTGGGTATTCAAGAATCAAGCATGTTCTATGCTTATCGGGTTGACTATCATATCCATCAGGCTTTACGTAAAATTTGAAGATGGCCTTGTGATTATTTTCATAAGTTACTGTAGACATTGTAATCTATAAATAGGGGTGTTATGTCAGTAACAAGCCAATTGAAAGGAAGGAAAAAATTCAATGGAAAAGCATTACGAGACTTGTCTACTTTGGAAATTTTGCTTGACCAAAAATTACTATGGTTGCAACTGATCATAAAACCATGTCTTGCATGAGCACACGATAGGCCAAGTTCTTAATTAAAAAGTTATTACACGACTAACTTTATATCAATGTTAAATTATGCATTTATATGTTGTGACGTATTATATTTTGGTAATTGAAATGAAAACATGAAGCATTTTCTTTTCTCAAATCAAACTTCCCCATGTGTTTTGGGTGTTTGATGATTTATTCATTGGAAGAAAATGTTCAGTTGATTTGACTTATTTACATAGGCAATGTTATGAGTAAACCCTTAAATTGGTCTGGTAAGATTTTATTTGTTGATCACTTTTGTCCCTTATGAACAACTATGATGTCATAGACTACATAAGCATCTTTAAAAGTCAGGGACCAAAGTGACTCATCCAAAAGACTAATTCAGGGGTTTAGTTGTGATTGCATATTCTTGGATCGTACTCATAGTTTTACAATGCAGGGAGATTTCTTAGTACATTTTATGGATATTGCACGAGATGAACTAGCGAAAAAGCCTGATGAAGTCTCGGTTGAGAAGCTGCAGGTATAGTAATGAAATATCCTTCAATTTCCCATACCGTTCTTATTCTCCTTGTAAATTCAAGTTGGCAATTCCTTATTTTAATTTGGAAAGGGATCTAGATTCTAATTTTATGTTTTTCCATTTTTCTTATGTTTTTTCCTCTCTCCCGTTTAGTCACTACTAGACCTTGCATTGCGTACTACAGCAGCTGCAGCAGATCCTTTTCACGAAGGCTTAACCTGTGTTGTGGCAAGTAACTAATTCAGTTTGTAAGAAACTCTTTTAGAGCTGTAAATTTCAGATTTTCACACACATGACGCAAACATTTCACTTTCAGGAAAGATCTTCTTTGCTCAGAAGGTTGGGAACATTTAATGATCTTGAAGTTAGTCAGAGAAGTTCTACTGATAATGATTTGGAGGAAACCGTTAGCATCACTGGACTTGAAACATTTTCACTAAGTTACAAGGTCTTTTCTTCTTTATAGGCTTCTGAGAGTCTTCCTCCCGTTTGCATCATTAATGTTCCTACCTTTGGTTCTGGTTTCAGGTGCACTGGCCACTGTCTATAGTATTATCACGTAAAGCCCTCACAAAGTACCAATTAATTTTTCGATTCCTTTTCCACTGTAAACATGTTGACCGTCAGTTGTGTGGAGCATGGCAAATACATCAAGTATGTGTGTAGTGTCTTTATTTTATTTTGTCTGTCTTGTTCATTTCTATTCACAGCATTTTGGTTGCATATTTTAGGGAGTTCGTGCTCTCAATACGCGGGGAACTGCTATCTCCAGATCATCTCTTCTTTGCCGTAGTATGCTTAAATTTATTAATAGCCTTCTACACTATCTGACATTTGAGGCAGGTTTTATTTTCTGACTTATACATTAAACTTTGGAGATCTTTCAACTCGACATAAATTTCCCTTTTTCTATTTTTTAATATAAGTACGTGTGCTTTAAATTGAAAATTTTTAATCTATATTTGTGTTCAAATTATATTTTCATGATAATGTTAAATTGCAAAAGATTAATTTTGATATTCATTTTTGAAATATACAGGATTGGATACAGGTGTTTAGCCTTTTCTTTTATAAATTTGGTAGCTAACTGAGTAACTTAGCATTGAGGTGGGTTCTTGATTTATGACTATTTTTACCTTATTTTTTAGGTTATTGAACCAAACTGGCATTTAATGTATAACAGACTTCAGACAGCAAATAGCATAGATGAGGTAAGTTTTTGTGGTCTTACATTTTAAAAACCGATTCATACCTCGCGATGTGCATAATTCTTTTGTATACAGGGGGGGTACTCTTGCCCATGTACAGAAATAGTTATGATCAAATTGAGTATGAACATTCAGTTACATTTTAGAAGTATGGATTTTGGTGTAGGGGCAGTGGGCTCTTCAATTGTAATGCCTAGCTTCTGTGGTGTGGTTCTCTAGGCCTTTATCAATTGGTCATAGAGTTTCACCATATCACTTAGCTGTAAATGAGTGAGCATTGCGATGTTTATCCAGGACTAGTCAAATGGGCTTACGGGACTTAAGATCCATGATGGAATTATGGTATTTTTGTGCGGTGTTTATAAGGCCTTGAGATCTCCTACTACAATGGCCAAATTTTGTGATGTAGTTTTGCCATTGTTCCTACCTGAGACAAAGTTATTACTACACATAGTTAGAAATTACTTGCTATGTGCATAATATGCGCGTCTGTCATTTTTTTGTGTTTTTAAGCTGGGTTGGTTGGTAGATGTTTAATTCTTGACATTTTCTGTCTGAAACAGGTTATACAACACCACGATTTTTTCCTTGATAAATGTTTGAGAGAATGCTTACTTCTTTTACCTGAGCTGCTGAAGGTTAGTTTCAGTTTGTTTTTGTTTTACTGCTATTATACGAGTTTCAATTTTTACTCTAATGGTTATGCAATTTTTCTTTTTTACTACAATGTAATTATCACTCTTCCCTTGGAAGAAATATCTTAGCTAAATGCTTCATAATAGAAAACTACATGCTTATATGAATAGCATAACCACTTTCATATTTTGATGGCCAACATGAAAAGACGACCTAGATCAACTAAAATTCAGTTCAGTTAGCATGTATAACCAAAAGCATAGTCAACCAAATTCATTTTACCTAACATGGAAAACCAATTGCATGACCAAAATATATTTTGATGGGCGGAAGCCTTAAATATGCTATGATAATAACAAATTCATACACGAGAGACGAAACCAACTTGTGCACAAGCCTAACTCCTTTTATTTTTGCAACATTTGTTTTTCAAGTTTTACGTTGGTAATGCAATAAAGCTAGACTTGGTTAGCACATAAATTGGAGAAACATGTCGTGGATTACCAATGTAAAATTTGGCTGGAGTTGGAGAAAAAAATAGGGTTAAATATGTTTTTGGTCTCTCAACTTTCAGCGAAAATTGGAATTAGTCTCTCATTGAAACTTTGACCCAATTTAGTCCCTCAACTTCAGAAATGTGTGAGTTTAGTCCTTTCAAGCAAATTTTGTTAAGTTTATTTAACGTTTTATACACATTTCATGATAGCATTTAAGATGTTTACACCGTTTGACAGATTTTTGCTTCAATATTAGCTAAGAAACTATTATGAAATGAATTTGAAACGTCAAATAAACTTAACAATATCTAGTTAAAAGGACTAAATCCACACAATTTTGAAGTTGAGGGACTGAACTGAACTAAAGTTTCGAAGAGGGACTAATTCTAATTTTCACTAAAAATTGAAGGACCAAAAACATATTTAACCCAAAAAAATATCACTATAATGGCATATGGTTCAATGAATGACTAAACTGGTTCAACCTTTCACCGAACAAGCTTTTCAGCTCATTGTTGGATCAGGTTATGAAACCTTAATCTTCTAATTCTTGAATTAAACACAAGTGGCACAAAAAACGAGATATAAAAGCAATCATAGTTATAATTTTTATTAAGAACAATTGTTTACCGAAAAGCTACAATTTCTAACCCATCCTTTTTTATGTTATATACAAAAAATACAAGCTATGTTTAGATTTCCATATACTGCAAGAGGCATGTCTGGGAAAGTAGATGCAAATGGTGGGTGTGAATTAACATGAAACTTTTCATTTGCTATTTATCGGGTGATACGTTTATAATAGACACTATGCAATATAATAACAAGTTTACTATTTATATGAAATGTGAATGTTCATAAATTTAGTAGGAAATACGTTTTGTTGCATGTTTTATTTTTGTTTTATTTGTTAATCGGAATGGTTCATGACTACTCACGATTGATGTTTCTCAATTGCAGAAGGTGGAGAAGCTTAAATCCATGTGCCTGCAATATTCAGCAGCAACGCAGTGGCTTATATCATCTTCTATTGATTTAGGTGACTCAGAGGAACCTATTGATTCAGTTGGCTTGAATAAAGCCAAAAGAAAGTCAGGTCAGGTCTTGAAGTCGACCACCAAAAATGTGGCAGTCACTGATTCTGTTCTGTAAGCCCCGAAAGCAATACATTTGGCAATCGTGCAACTTATTTTATTTTATACTAATTATTTCATGTTATTTTAACGTTCTGACCAAAATAAATAATTGCAGCAAATTTGAGAAAGAGTTTAACACCGAGCTTCAGAGTCTTGGATCTATCTTGAGCAATAACTCCCAGGCAGAACCATACCTGGCTCATCTTGCACAATGGATTCTTGGTGTTAAAAGTGAACAATATGGTTTATGAATGCCTTTAACTTGCACTATGTAAGATAGCAATTATGCCCAAGGTAGTGTGATTTTCAAGTATAGGTGTTGTTGGCACTCCACTGGGGCCGATAGTTGTGTTTGTACCGATATTTCAGAAAAATAATCCTTATTTTTCAAGTGTTCTCTACTTTTTTTCTCAATTTACTTGGTGGTAAGTAATGATTTGGCCGTCAAAGACAACGATATCTAGATACAGCCTAATCTTGTATTTTTTATCTGATTTAACTATTCTGATAGTTACTGTTAACTGTACCTGTGATGGTAAACATTCTATGGTAATTGTTAATTTATGTTTGTTAGAAAAAAGGCTTTTCAGGAGAGTTGAAAAATATCTTTAATACAAAACTAAAATGAAAAAAATGTGTGCTTGTAAAAACTGAACAGGTTACAGGTATTTGTTGTTAGAGCTATTGTCAGAATACGTTATTCTTTTTGTTACTATAAATTAGAAGAGAATTTTTATGTTACAATGTAGAGGATAACTTGATAATGTTATTAATCAGGAGATAAAGAAGTGCTTGTTACATGTTTTGTAGATGTTATTTAAGAGTCACTTTTATTTAATAAATGTTAATGAATTTTTGAAGTTATATCTAGACATATATATTATAATAGAAAAATGATTTTTTGACTATTAAATTTTGACAACTTTCTCTTACAACCTTAGGTGTCATTTTCTAAGTGATTTTCTATTTTCTTTTTTTCTCATTTTCAGTATTCAAAACAACTTAGAAGATGACACCTCATGTTGTAAGAGAAAGTTGTCAAAATTTAATAGTCAAAAAATCATTTTCCATTACAATATATGTGTATTATTCTTTTGAAGTTTATCATCAGAGTCTCTATTACGTTGTATTTCTAGATTCATTACTAAATCTATTTTTAATGAAACTTAACTTTTTATAATTTTAATTTTAATTTTAAATTTATATTTTAAAAATAAAATAATTATTTCATCCAATACATAAATATTTTTTAAAAAAGTAAAATAATAAAAATATAAAAATATTATAAATGTAATAGTATTAAAGATTAAACATGATATATTATTTAAATTCTTAACATTAAAAAAAATTAAAATCATATAATTGTCCATATAAAGTCATTTAATCTTTTTGTAATGAAAATGATTATAAAGTCTTACATCCTCAAACAATATCACTAACATTAAAAAATAACAAATCTAAAACACTATAGAGTTCATGACAATTTTAACAGTCTCTTCAAATAAAATGCAAACCAACACCCATTCGATTACAAAGTTCAAAATCTCTTCCATGGCTCATTAATTCAAACTCATTAGCAATATCTTCACAACTATCTATATATGAAGCAGCTGGAGTTGGCATCAATCCACTTATGATTTATTTGAAACATGAACGAATTATTAAAGAAATTTAAATAATCTATTCTAATGATAGATATAATAACAAATCCATATTAATAAAATCATGCTTTAATTGTCATTAACAACTTAGGTTTTAAGAAAATCACTAAACAATAGAATACAAAGAAAGAGAAGTTATTCACATGAAAAGGGAAGTCCATTAATTACTTACTAATTACAAGAGGCATGGGGGCGTGAGCTTTAACTCAAAGAAATTATATTGTGGTCATCATCTTGTTGAGAAACCAACTCTTTAAGAAATGAAAAAAAAATTATCATTAGTTAATACATATTTAATTATAATATTATTACATAATTTAAACATCAACATATCTTGGTCAACAAATTAAAGCCCTTCAAAATCATAGTCTAACAATGATGGTGAATGTCTGTCTTTTAACCAATCCTGTGTACAAATAACGCAACAGAACACAACAGAACGCAGCAGTGTCGATCAAAACGCAGCAATTCGTTCTCTAAAACAAAAACAATGAATCAAACTTAAAACTAGATAAAATGAACATAGGAGAAACGAGAAACATTGTTGGAATGGAGAAGAGAGAAGAGATTCATATATCTTGAATCAATCAACCGCAACAAAAGAAGAGAGAAAAAATTTAGGGTTCAGAGAATTGAAATGTTGGAATAGGGGATACAATTCAGATAAATTTGGATAAAAGTCTGATCCACAAAATTTAGATTTCTCACATTTTAAAATTTATAAAATTAAAATAAAAATCTGATCTAAAAAATATATAAAAAATAGATATAAAGTAAAAAGCAGAATCTATAAAGTAGATTTACAATGGACCGATTCAATTTAAAATTGGACTAGATTGGGTAAACTAATTTTTTTCCCCAGCCCTAAGTACCACACTATACAAACACCGCAACACCAACACATTCAATGCCTAAATTTATTTACAAAATGGTAAATCTGGAATTTCTAATATTATTGGAATGCAAATTGAAATTATGGGGGTTGGAGGAAGAAAGAGTCCTATGCTAGAATTCAATTTTAGTCTAGGTATTTTTTCAAATCACTTAAAAACGTGCATAATTCAGAAAAAATGTATTAATTAATTTCCGATTAATACAGAAGGGCCGGTACTTTTTTCTTTCGGTAGTTTCTTCCAGCACCCACATAAATTTCCCTTTGCACTCCCATGTAAGAAAATCCAACCCACTTTTACTCTTTTTTTTCTTTCATATCATACCATCCGAAAGTCAGTAAAAAAAAAAGACTTCCAAACTATGTAATCCAAAAGCTAAAGATAAATTTTGTAAGCCATTGTTTTCCTTTAAAAGAGGCTTTCAGATTAGACAATTAAGAAGACAAAAATACTTTGAGATTGTATAATTCGAAAACTGTGTTTTTTTTTCATAACCCTCTTCAACTTTTGGAAGTCATTTTTAACTTTCAGATTACACAGTTCATAAGTCATTTTAGCTTCTGTGTAATCTAAAATCTAAAAATGACTTTCAAAATATCCAGAAAGTATAAAATCGGAATTCTTTTATATAGAGATTTAGGAGAAATTTATGGAGGTAGAAGAACAAGTTGCCTTTTCTTTCCCTTCAGTAAGTAGAACTAGGAAAAACTGACGTTCCAAACTTGCCAAAAAAAAAAAACACTATTTACAAAGTTGATTGAACAAAATTTGCTTTGAAACCATTAAATTACCTAGTGTCATACATTGATCTTTTGATCAACTAAAATGAGTTGTTCAAATATATATATAAAAACGGTTCACTCAAGACATATACGTATACATATACATTTACATATTCCCATTTTCATCTACTGATGAATCAGATGCAGAATCATCTAATGTTGAATTTGATGTGGTCTCCAATTGACTCCCACTCTCATTATCTGAACTTCCCACTGTTCTTTCATCATGAGGATGCTTCAGGCACCAAGACATTATACTAGCTGTTAGTGTCAGAATCATTTTCTGATTCACCTGAAATATTATTCACCAACATTGTCATAAACCAATGCAAATATTTTATTAGAATATATTGATGATGTTAGATTGTTTCTTATGCTGTCCTCCAAAAATGAATCACCATTCAACAGTATGATCATGAGTGAGAATCTATGATTGGATTACAGAGCAAAAGAGCATTTGCATGCATACATTCAAATTTATCTGCTATAAAATGTCTGAGATTAACTTTTTATGCAGTAGAATGTAAAAGAAATTAGATTGTCTTCAGAATGTTATTCTGAATATCAACAAATTTATCTTGGATAGTTGTGTTGGATGGTATTATATGTAAGAATCGGTTATATTATTTACTTTCACACTACTTATGTTGACAATGTATAAAATCCTTTACACATATATACTGCATTAAGATTAGACTAAAGTAAAACAGCCAAAACTAGTTTGAAATGTTCTTTGCTATTTTTAAAGAAATACTCTAAATGTGCACTAGTATAATAATAATAATAATAATAATTTTGGTCTATGTAAAAGAAAAGCACAACATTAGGTTTGATTCAAAACTACCTCAGTGATGTCTTCAGGAAGCAGGAATATAGAACATCCAAGCTTTCTTGCAATACTGATAATGTAGGTGGCATTCATCTTTTTCTCTTGGTCTGCATGAACCATGTAATACAAATGTAAACCAAGATAAAAGACAAGGATTTTGAATGGCATACATGTCCCAAAACAACAACATTGTAATTGAAACTGAAGACATTTGAAGTTCATTCCATGTAGCAGACATGTGAAACTTCAGCTTAAGGCAATTCCATGTTTAACATAGATCAAGTCAAGAACATAAGACATATTGCACAAAACCAAAGGATATATTATTCTATCTGCCTATCAAAATTTTCAAAAATGGATGCATGATACTCAATCACAATGAAAGAAGAATGAGCTCAATATTGAAAGAGTATAGAGAAAACATAACATACCTGTTACTCCTTTTGTTACAAGACCCCAATTTACTGCTCTGTGCTGCACTGAACTTAGAAGCTCAAGGAAAAATATTCCATCTGATAAACTTTTATCCTGAAATTTTAAATTTTAATAATTAGTTAACGAACTTATTCTGTAATCATTTAAACACATGCTACAAGTCAAAAATGAAATATAGATGCAAGAATATTTACCAGAAAGGAAATATTTTGAACACTTGGCAAGGCTATATCATGTGATTTCAAAATTATGCAGTATTTGAATGTTCAGCTTAGACCACAATATTGTGAAGTTTAAAAAACTGAGGAAAGTTCGGATTCTTTAAAGAAATAAATATATCTAAAGCAGTATTTCAACCTTGTCACATTAAAATTAACATTATCAACAAAGAAAATATGGCTCAAGTGAAAGAACTAAAGGTCTGATATTTCAATACCTTAAAACTGTCCATGCGGCTTTGACTTCCGGAGCTGCTAACCTTGCTGTTGGCCCATTCTAAAATATCAACATCAGTTATCTCCTTTCCACGAGAGTGAAATCTCAAGTTCTTGAGAAGTTGTAGAATGTTGTATCGCATCAATTGCCACAAATAAGCTAAAAACAACATCAAGTAGAGTTTGGTTTAGATTCTATGTGTGAACATTGAGTTGAATGGAGTGTGTTCAATTGATTAATTGCTTCACTACAAGGTGTGTAAGTAACAAACACATAATTTGAAATCAACCTACCTAGTATTAACTTTTTATTTCCCTGCACAATGTCGTTTCCAGCAACATTTACCAGTGAAAATTTAAGCTGCTTCCCTATTTTCACAACTTGGTTGCAGTTCTCTACTTTTCTAAATGGCATCTTTATTGGAGGCTTGTTCGCAATCTTCCAATGGACAATCCCTGGTGACACCTTGTCCAGAGTCTCAAGAAGAACCCACCTAAAATGAAGCTCAAATTCTTAGCACATGACTCAGAGAAGAGAATTTCTTTGAAATATAGGATATGTGTTTGCAAAATAGTATAGAAAATAGTTTATATAGATGCCTCATATGAATAAAAAAGGAGATGTTGATCATTTCTCATTAATTCATAACTATGAAGATCACAATTTACATGAAGATAGTTTCTCCCTACACCATACACTAATAAAAAAACTCATATTTCCTGCCAATTTTGTTTTGAATCTTTTTTTTAGGAAATACTTATAAAATTTTGTTATGAAAAAAAAAATTATAGGAAATTGCTGTCAATTTTTTTTCAAAATATTTTGTATAAAACACTTTTCACTACAAATTTTGTAGGAAATACTTACAAATTTCATAATTTTGTAAGAAATAATTACCCACAAAGGAATTACCTGCCAATGAAGATTCTTAGAAAAAATAGTAGGAAAAAGTCTTTTCTTGCAAATTTTTTTAATGAATTTGCAAGAAAAATCCTATGTAATATGAAACTTTTTAGTAGTGATAATCATTCTTGGCTAATTGTACCAATGGTAGAACTCAAAACAAGTATTGACTTTATATAATAGCCAATAAGTTCAATTCAACCATTATCAACCAGATCATACTTCACTAATGTCCCACTACCTTATCTCCTTTTTTTCGTATCCATTTTGTTTCTCTTCAAAGAATGAACAGAGGAGTATGTACTTCAATTCTTCTTTTATGATGAGGAAGAACATATCTTAGAAAAATTTAAAAATCAAATGAAAAAAATTGGATAGTTTTGGATATGTATCCAGAAGTAATCAATATATGAGAAATAGAAAAAGTTAAAAATTAAATAAAAAGGATTGAATACTTTTTGGAGACATATGCTGAAGGAAATATATGAGGAGTATCCATATCCAACATGAGTGTGACTCCTATCCTTTTTCATTTTGGAATATCTATGTTTCATAAATTGAAAACAAGAAGTATGACACTGAATTGACACCTCTCTTAACCCAAAATACCGGGGAGATATAACACTAATGAGACCTGAGCCCAACCACATAAGGCATTGACACCACTCTCAATTCAAAACCTTAAGGCAATAAATTTATGAATCTTTATCCTTATATAGTACTCTACTTTCTCATTTCTAACCAATGTGGAACTTAGACTCACACTTGGATTCCTAACAATTTCTGCATACCGAGATAATTTCAACAAAAAAGGAATTGCAATTATCATACTAATTAACTAATACATGAACTGTTGAGTGAATACAAATTATAATAAAGTAAAAATTACTCCATCTAGTTTCAATTCTATACAAGAGTTTTTAACAGAACCAGTTCAAGAATATATATATATATATATATATATATATATATATATATATATATATATATATATATATATATATATATATATATATATAAAATATAAAAAAAAGATTTTAAAAAAAAATAAAATATATTAT
>Ga0214542_1000470_pt1 | contig 72802 bp, 34 predicted proteins | sample CNSS1metaG_FD_160096 | JGI IMG/M metagenome (GOLD analysis project Ga0214542, IMG submission 160096) | Root nodule microbial communities from cowpea collected in UCLA plant growth center, Los Angeles, California, USA - CNSS1 | ecosystem: Host-associated > Plants > Roots > Nodule | place: USA...
ATATATAAAAATATATATATATATATATATATATATATATATATATATATATATATATATATATATATATATATATATATATATATATATAAAAGCATTACAAATAATTTCACATGCAAATCCTATTTTACCTTTAAACAGAATTAACTAAAAAGCGTGAGAAAACCTAACAAGTAAATTTTGATTTATATTATTAAACTAATTCAAATAAAAGACTAGGTTTTCTTATTTTATTATTAACTAAATATGACTTGAACCACTTTTTAGGTTTTCTTATTTTACATATTATTATTAACTAAATATAACCTCTTTTTAGTATTAGTGTTTCAATTTTAATTTTTCATTTTGTTAGATTCATATATTTTAGATACCTTCTTTATTTATACATTTGTACGGATTTTACTATTTTTCTTATTATCATAGTCCTGAGAGAGTAAAGATTTAAATTTGAAGAATAGTAAATGTGAAATTTTAAATCTTCATATTTGATTATCCATTTTTTAGTGCTTGATTTTCTCCTCTTTCTTTTGTTTGTAATTTTTTTTTTCTTTTACTTCCATTGGGTGACATCTTCATTTGATTTGACATTCTTCTATATATTTATTCTTCTACTATACCATCATTTTTGTTATCATGTGTAGATTTCATGATAGTAACATTAGCCCTTTGATGAAGATTAGTATGTGGATTTTCATCTACTTTTTTCACTTGGACATCAAACTTTCTCAAGAAATATTCATCTTCTTTTGATTTTGATCATTCTTTTATACTCTCTTCATTTGTAACCAATTCCTCCTTCATCAAATCCAAAGCAAAATTTTTGTCTTTCAGATATGGACTTTGAATACTTCTAGGTTGTTAGCCTCTTTGATCACACAAAGTTTCAAAGTTTGTTTGTAGAAAGGCCTTATAACAAAGTCATGTGGTTGTACAATCATTATCTATAAATCGTTTATAGATTTGTTTATAGATGTGTTGGTTGTGGCACATTGTAGGAAGTAGTTCCTTCTTTGATTTATCCTAAACAATCTTAAGATCTTCTTAAGAATTTTGGGATTTGTATACCTTTTCCATATGTCCCAATTGACTGCATTTGTGGTATTTTACATTTGGCCTCCACCAATATCAATTGGGTTGATGACCTTTTTTCTTACAATAGGGACAAGATGAAAAAACATGTGTGTTGTTGTATTTGCTCCTTATGTTGTTTTTACTATGCGAACATTCTATTTAGTGTGATTTAAAACACCTTTAATTGCATAATCTTCTCTCATTAAGCTTCTTTGTTCTTGTGTTTGCAAGGCATGTATCACCTTTGTCAAAGTAATTATAGACAAATCTTTTTGTGTTTTCTAAGAATGCAATAGATGCTTCATATTTTTCTAGTACCAGTCACTTGAATTTTCTCAACAAGTTTGGAATTGATACTATCTTGTTAGCAATACCAACAATTTGTTTGAGTATTTTTTAATTCTCAGCCTTATTCATCTTTTGCATCTCAAACTCCTTTATGTAAAACTTTCATGCCTCAAATTTTCTCGTTCCCTTCATATTCTCGTTTCATATAATCCCAAATTTCTTTGGGAGATTTTAGGGTCATGATCCTTATAAGGATCATTTGTAAAACACCTACAAACAAACATGACTTTGCATTTTTTTTTTGTTTTTGTTTCCTTGTGCTTTTTTATCTAAGCCACAGTGAAATTTTCAGGAAAGGAAAATTTATCTTCCTCCACTACTTCTCGTAAATCTAGCCCATCTAGACATGTTTGAGTTCTTGCTACCCATAGATTATAGCTTTCACCATATAAGTGTGGAGTAATGACTTGTGACATTGAAGGGTAGTCATTGAGTTTATTTTTCATCATAGAACAATGACTTTAATATCACTCTTGGTTATATTTTTCATTCTAAGTGGAGTCATTGAGATATTGTGGTTATATATATATATATATATATATATATATATATATATATATACCATTAGTTTTACACATATAAAACATTTAACACAATTTTTAATCTAAAATCTTAAGATAATAAGTTTATGGATCTTTTATCTTATATAGTATTTAACTTTGTTTAACTTTTATTTTTTCTAGTCGGTGAATTCTATTTAAATATAAAATAGGATTTGCATATGAAATTATTTTTAAGGCTTATTTATTTATATATATATATATATATATATATATATGAGTTGTGTATGACACGTGAATATTTAATTGTTATTAATGCTTATTTAATTTTTTATAATTATTTATATATTCTCTTTCTTTTTCTTTTATGGATTCATATTTGATTATAATCTGAATAGATGCAAAATATCACAATTTTTTGGTATTATAATATATCTTATAACTACATTCCACCTGTTTTATTTTAATAATATAATTTCAGTACATATTTCTAATTTAGTATTAGCTTAAACGGTTTTTTATTTTTAATCCTTTAAAAACTCCCAAGATGAAGAGAATGAGGTTTGGATCATTAACGTAAAAGTCCATTTTATTATTGTATATTGTGAGAAGAAATAAATTCTCTTATACTTTTGGAAAGATGAAACCACTCACAAATTAGAAAATGGATATAAAAAATGGTGTGATGCCAAACATCATATACTGAAGAGATGAAATCACATGTGAAATTAAAATATGCAAGTGTTTGCATTGAACCAAAAAATCTTTGTAATTATATAGGATCTTTCAAAATATTATCCAATAAAGTAATTATGAAAAATATTGATATTAACTCAATTTATCTAAAGAGATTTAAAACTCATTTCAAGAATTTTCAATTTATTCTCGTGTTATTCATATGTTTTTGTTAAAGATGTTGCACGTAAAAAGAAAATTATATTTTTCTACTCATTATTCATTAGACAATGATACTTTAACTCATTTTTTTGACCCACTTTTAATTCATCACTTCAATATTATTTTCCTTATTCATTATGTATTTGTAACGATGGATGTGGTTTTACTTGAAAACATAATATATCTTGCCTTTGAATTTGAACTTATAAAACATGAAATCCAAACACTAGATTATTAGGTTATAAATTGTAGTAATATGGAAGTGATGGAAATTTATATCTTCACAGGTTGGAAGATGACGAAGGAACTCACTTTGGAACTTTGAATTCATCCATATTTGAACCTAACATCGAAGAAATACACGAGTATTTTGGTAGAAATTATCAAAAGGTATAAAAATTGAAGAAATATTTGCGAGTTAAAATAATTCTCGCAGTTTGAAAGGTTTACAAATTCTATAACAACATTTGGATATCACTAAAACAATTACCATATTTTATTTTTGAGAAATCACTAGGACAAGATATTTACACTAAGTCGTAAAGATAACAAGAAATAAAGTATTTTTAAAATATTTAATTTAATTGAAAATGTAATATTATATACCCATTTGATGAAAGAAGGTTGAGATTCTCCTTCCTTTTATTTTTCCGGTAAAATAGTATTATATGAATTGTGTCATATTTTGTTAAATTTGTATAACTGTAAAATATTACACTTTCTTTATTATTCTAATCAGCTACGCATAATTTATGTTTGATGCCCATAAGATAAAATTAGATGATGGAATATTAATATAAATTGCCGTCAAATGTCAATTTCTCTTTAAACATATATATAACATTGTAAAAGTTTAATTTTAATTTAATTTTTTATAAAATGTGGAAAATAATAAAGATAGGAAATACAGTACTAAGTAATAAAATAACACAATAATATTATGTTAGCACTTCAAATAATATTTTATTAATGAAAGAAGATATTTATCCCAATATATATAAGAGCCCTCAGATTTGATCACCATCTGGAATGACTATTTTATGCATTACAACCATTCTCCAGCTATATATGTGTGTGTTATATAAAATGTCCATTATAGTATTTTTGAATCTGAATCTCTGATGGTAGTTCTTTCCTTTTTGATTGTCCTTCAGACGTTATTATCGTATCTTCATTGGCATAAATTTCACTAATCGTGTCTGGGGAAACATAATTAAATTCCTATATACATTGAATATATCTGAGTTGGTGTTCTATTAGCTAGTTTCATGTATGCAAGTTGTTCATTTTTTGTAGGATACCATCACTAATCAAAAACTAAATCTCAGTGACATATCTTGAAGTTTGGAAATTCCAGACATATGATAAAAAAAATTACACTACTAATGTCCCATATCTTCTCACTATAAGACAATTCCCTCATTTTTTTAAAAGTTATATATTTTAGGCACACCCATTTGTACAAATATTGTTTTAATAGCTCACATTCACTTATCCGCAAACCAATGTCAAAAGCTGTCACTGAAATTTTCTCAAAATTTAATTCTCGTCCATGCTCTTTGTCTCGAGTTGTCACCTGAGAGAGGACTTTTCGTTTGTCTGAGCGAGAGTAATCTCGCCTGAGCGAGAGGAATCTCACCTAAGCGGAATGGGTTAGCTTAAGCGAGAACTCTTAGATGTTCTAGTGCTCTCTGATTGCAATCTCGCCCAAGCGAGGATTTTTAGCTTGAGCGAGAGACAGACTCCTGTCGCTTGAGTGAGAGCTCTTTAGCTTAAGCAAGATTGACAACATAATTGTTTTAATTACGTGATTACTTCCATAATCGAATGATTTACATGAATGTTTTATGTGCTATCATGAGACTGAAATTGATGTGCTTGGTATGAAATGATGATGGATGTGTGAGAATATATATATATATATATATATATATATATATATATATATATATATATATATATGGTACGAGCTTAAAGTAATTCCATTAGTCTCTTGGGAAGACTTTATGGTGGTGTTTTTGTAGTGTATGTAATAAAATAAGGATTCAAGTAAGGTTGCATCCTGACACTCTAATGAATCAGTCAGACTCACATAGAGTAGATGGTCCATGTCGTCAGAGTACCATGAGGCCCTAGTCTTTTGCAGGATAATGACCCTAGATGATCATGGATTAACCTTATGTGTGGTCCCATAAGCAATAACTCTGCAAAGCAGTAGAGGCCACCACAATGCAAGCAACCGGTGGATCCGATTTTACTACATGTGTCCGGATAATTGAGTTATAGGAGCTTTTATTGTTTGCTATCATATGTTTTGTGTGCTTACTGATTTGCCGGTTTATAATCTATTTATAATCTACATGCTTATTCATAAAAAAAAAATTCTATAATTTACCTTTTTCTCTTTGTGTTTATTTGCAATGATCACCAATTTTAGTGTGAGCAGATGTGAAGATCCCTGGTGATCACCATGATTATGGAGACGTTGTTGTCTAGTTAGACATGTTGAATCTTGCTGTCTGAGCATATTTTGATGAACCATTTATTTTGTGATTCCTTGCTCTGTGAGCAATTCTTATTTCATCATGGTGATCACTAGGGTAATTAAATACATTATTTTTGTATTTTTTAACTAGAATGAAGTAATAAAGTAGTACATTTTTTTATCTAGATAAGTAATTTGTTAATTTTTTTTTATCAAACTATCATTTTCCTTATATGAATTGTGTTTAAATCACTAAATAATATTGAAAATATATTTTTTAACCTAAAATTGGTTTTCTTGAAAGTATCAATCGGTTCAAAATTAAATATTTTATTCTTTTGTAAAAGGTTTATATATTCGTTAAAAAATTAATTTGTCCCTCGAAAACTCAGCCTATTTAAAAGGAGAAAAGAAGAAGTGAGAAAGCTATATAAAACTTTGGTCAAAATATATATATATATTTTGTTAAAGTTTATAAAAAAATATTAATTAGAAAATAAGTCATTAAGCAAAATGTAAAACATACTAAAATGTCTAATTTTGAACATGAATAAAATAACATTTAAAAGAGTCTGACCGTCATATCTTTTCTCAACTTTATTTCATTGACCCGAATGAATATATTCCTTTATATAAAACTCAGTCTATCACACATTACCGCGTTAAGTTGACACATAATTAAGGTGGAACCCACCTCCTCTGCTAAGACAAATAAACAACAAAAACATTATTTTCATGGTAAAATGTCAAAAAGCACTTACAGACCAGCTAGCAAAAGCAATCTTAACAAAATCAAAACCATACTTTGCACCAACGAACGAATCATTGTCCTTCCAAAACGGCAGGAAACAATTTTCACCCATCTTCAAAGTTCAAAAATGGCACAATTTGAACACAAATTGAACAAAAAGCAGGTTGAAGAGAGAACCTAGTCCAACACATTCTTCACACGTACAATTATTATTATTATGTTTTTTTTCTTTTGAAAAGAGTACATAACAACGCGTATGTGTGTTTCTTCTCATTCCTAAACCGTGTTGACAGTGTCATCTGCATTACCCATATCACAAGGAAGACAGAAAAATAAAATGTGCATTAATTTGCATTTCGTTTTTCTCTTCTGGTGCAAGCAAACCAAACAGCGTGGTCTTTGGGTGGGTGGTGTGAAATTGGAAATTGGAAATTGATGAGGACGCAGACTCTACACTCCTCCCCATACTCCATAGTCTCTACCCTTTGAACTTTGAATTAAGCTCTTTTGTTTTGTCCCCTAAACACCAAACCCTTCCAGCTGTCAATATTTTCACTGCATTATATTAATCAAATAAATATCATTACTTATTATAAAATCATTCACTGCATTTAAATCATCGTGCCCCACCACCACCTCCACCCCATTTATGTTCTAACAATTACTGTGTGATTCTTCTTTCCACCATAAAGCCACAAGTATAACAACAAAATGCAGCCATTAAAACTTAATTTGACTTGGTAAATTCAAATTTTAAAACAAATTAGCATCACTCATCTTCTACATATACCCCAGCTAATATTGAGCTATACTCAACAAACAATACAACTCTCTCTCCCTTCTCTCTATATCTCTCTTTCTCTCTTTTTTCTGGTTCAAGTTTGAAAAACAAATACACCATGACTATGACAGATGTCTTGAGTGAAGAACAGATTGTTGATTTTAAGGAGGCTTTTGGGTTGTTTGACAAAGATGGAGATGGTGAGCAAAATTTCTCCTTTTTTGGTTGTGTCTATAATTTTCATAAAATGGTATCTATTATTTTGTTCCCTTCAATTCATCTTTTTAGATTGATAGAATTCTTGTCAGTGTCTTATGTTGTGATCAACTGTGTGCTTCTTAGGCTGCATTACTGTGGAAGAACTGGCCACTGTCATTCGGTCGTTGGATCAGAATCCCACAGAAGAAGAGCTCCAAGATATGATAAGTGAAGTCGATGCAGATGGCAATGGAACCATTGAATTTGACGAGTTCTTGAGCTTGATGGCCAAGAAAGTGAAAGTAAATTAAGTTCCTTTTGTTCCATTCATTTTTGTTATGCATATGTATACATGACATTTCAACAAGTCCTATTCAGTTGATATTTGATTTTGTGTGGCCAAAACTTTATCTCCCTTTTCATTGTACAATAATCAAAGACTAAGTTGGTGCTGTGTTCTTTCTCCCTTAGGACACTGATGCAGAAGAAGAGCTCAAAGAGGCTTTCAAGGTTTTTGACAAAGATCAAAATGGTTATATATCAGCTAGTGAGGTATGCTTTTATTTATTTATTTATTTCTCTGTTGTATTGGTTTTCTTTCTTTCATGACAAGATCATTGGAAATCTTCATTGTCATCACATCATAGATTTCTGAAAATTTTGATAAGAACAATGTAGGTGGACCAAGATAAGTTGCAAATTTAGTTTACAGCTCTTTTCATTTGAAAGAGTTAAAGCTCTTTACATATTTTCTTTCTACCTAAATAATTATAGAGAAAGAAAGTTTTCAACTTCTTTCTCATCTTTTAAATTACAAGTTTAAATTTTAATAACCAAAAAACTGACTATTATATTCAGAACTTAAAAGCTCATGGCATTCTTTCACCAAATGTTCAATGACAGCTTTTTGATCTTCCACTTTTAAAATAATATATATATTTTTAGTATTATCTAGACTCAAGAAACATGCAAAATTTTGTAATTTATATATGTAAAAACTACACAACTAGGACAGTAGACCGTACTTCCGCATGCACTGAATATCAGTTGCTTGATTAAAATATATATGCATCGGGTTTGACATTTGAGTGTTGTAGAGAATCTTATATTTCTTTTTTTTTTCTCTCACTCAAGTATATATATATAAAAGTTATACACACATGTAGCTACTATATGACAGTGGTGAAAAGATTTATATTTGTTTCTGGGTTGTGCAGTTGAGACATGTCATGATCAACCTAGGAGAAAAACTGACAGATGAGGAAGTGGAGCAGATGATTAAAGAAGCAGATTTGGACGGTGATGGCCAAGTTAACTATGATGAATTTGTCAAGATGATGATGACAGTTAGATGAAGCACTCACCTAATTGAATTGGATAAATTTATTATTCAAATTTCATTCGCTTCCAATCTTCTTCTCAGAAAATAATGTGTTGTTATTATTGTTTGTTTGTTGTATTGTATTGTACTTAGCAATGACCAAGTAGTAGAGTGGCTAGTCAACCAACCCCCTTGGATTTGATCCATTCCAACTCAAAATTAAATTACCATTCTTGTAATTTTGGTTCAACATTTTCTGTATTCCCAGAGTAAGAAGGATGAACAAGTTTTGTCATACTACATTGACAAGTTTAAGATTCTATTAAACCTATTTTGGGTTGTGGATTATTAATTTTCTCTTAATGAAATCAAACACCGACTAGTAAACAAGAAGAATGTAGAAATAGGAATAGAGTTCATTCTTGGTGCAGATCAAGTCTCACGTAATCACAATTTTTTTGGTAAACGAAGTTCAATACAATGTTCTTGGTTTTGGATCTAGCACAAAGCTTTAAACCATAATGGTACTTTGATTTCACAGTGGATAAGAATTGGTAAGAAACAGGGAAAGGCATAGTCATAGGCAGTTGAATAGTTGAACATAGACTGAAAATAGAGACAAACTACAGTAAGTACATATATCTTCAGGTCCAAAGTAGAAAGCCTTCAAATGCATTAATCAAAAGCTGGCGGATCTAACTTCATGAGGCACTGACATGTTTGATTTTCTCCTATCTGTGATTTTGTGTAGGTGGCAGGAAGACTTTTGGTCTTGTTTGGACTGTTCTATTTGTGACTGTTAACAAATAACCAGACATCTGATTCATGATTTGTACCTAACAAACTAGAACTGCAGTGTTCTAACATTTCTCTTTTGAAAGCTTTTTTATTTTAATGGGCTAAGTATTTTTTTTAATTCTTGAATATTGATGTGAAATTAAAATTTGTTTTTGTCTGAAATTTTAATATATTTTGGCTTTTAAATTTTAAAAATGAATGAATATAGTCTTTTTAGTTCAATTAAATTAAATTTTTTTATATATTAAATATATTTTCTGATACATATTAAAACGAAAATGCGTCAAATTATATAAATAATTCGAATATTAGCATGAAATGAAACATGTTTAACATGTCAAAAAAATCTAAAGTAATTTAATTAAAAGAATTATATCCACTCATTTTAAAAGTTTAAAGACTTAAATGTATCAAACTTTTAGACAGAAAAAAGTATTAATTTTGCGTGTAGGGACTATTAACATATTTAACCGTAATTTAATTCTATAACTATATATGCAAACTTGCATTGCATCCCTTCTCTAAAGTTTAAAACACTAGAAATAGTAGAGGAGAATATTTATGTATATAAGAATATATAAGAGTGTGAAAGGAAAAGACGTGTGTTTTTTTTTTTTTTTATAGGACTTGTTTGTTTATTAACTTAATAAGAATTCGTTTTTTTAACATTTTTTTCAACTTTAATCTTTAAATAATTTTAAATTATCATTAATCTAAATTTAATTATTTCATAAATTAAAATAATTATTTTATTAATTTAATAATTATTTTTTAAATTCAAATAATTTATTCATAACAATTAATTATTCTAATAATAAAAAGTATACATATCCTCTTCTTAAATCATCTTTTCTTACCATAAATCTCTTATTCAATTCTAGTCATTTTGAATATTCACTATCGCTAGAGTAATCTACACGAAGAGCTCTACCAAAACCCTCCTTTCAGTTTCTCTTAATGGTGAATTCGAATTCTTGTCCATTCTTTGTAGCAATTTGTTTTCTTCTACATGCAATCTTTTTTGCTTTGAATGTTACTTCCATTCATCCTTTGGTTGAGACTCTAATGTTGTGTCTTGATCGTCATTTGGGTCTTTTGTTGTGTAGATACAGTGTTTTAATGTGTGGAGCTATTTAGGGAGTAAAGAACACTGCTAGGTCAAGACTATAACGTAAGGGAAGCTATTTTGTTTGCAAATTTAATGCTTTATTGTTGAAGTATAAAACATAGGTTTGATTTTTTTTTGTGAATGTTGATAAAGCTTGAAAAAGTCTCTAAGAGACGAAATTTTAATGAATGATGTTTACAGTGGTGATGATTTTCTTTTGTGTGAAAAAAGTTAAGACTGTTGTAAGAGGAAGAGAATTTGGTTTGTGATTTGTAATTATTAAGGGTAGATGAAAATGCTGGATGAGATAAATTAATTTGTGGATAATACTATTGGCGTTATGAAATTTGTACAATCAGATGTTGTAAAAGTTTTTATAGTATAATTTTTGAAGAATGAGTATGATTTTTGTGAAATTTATGATTCAATGATTTTTGCGGGTCTAATTGCTTGAAGGACTTTGATTAGTGGCGGATTATAGTTGTGACAGGAGGGGCCATGGCCCCCCAAATTTTTTAAAATTATATGTAATATATTATTAAGAATTAATTAAATTTAAATTAAGTAAAAATTTTATTTTTTTATAAAACACAATATATAATAATAATAAATAACAAAATATAAATTAAATATATTAAAGAATAAAAAAACATAAAATATTATTTATTTTTTCTTTTATTATTTTTTAGTTTTTAATCGATTGTATTTGTTTTTTATTTTCACATGTTCTCTTTTATTTATTAAGAAAAAACAGGAAGTTAAATACATATTGCTCTAGTTTCTTATATCTTCTTTTTCATTATTGAAGAAAAAAGATTTAATTCTCTCTTGTATCGGAAAATATTAGTTTAAAAATTTAGTATTTGTTTTGAATCTCATAAGCCTTGTATATTATTTTTTATGAATATAAAATAAAAAGTAATGTATTATATGTTTTTTTCATAACTAGTTTTTAACTGTGACTTAATTATAATAAAATAATACATTCATTTTTTGAAGACTGATAAAAGGGAAGCTACATGTGAAAAAGACCAATTCAACCTCAATTGTTCAATTAGATAAGTCAATCACTTTTTAAGATTGGAAGAGTTACAGGTGAGAAGTTTCATATTAATTCTTTGAAATATAATATAGGAAATGCTCTTAAATATGATAATATCTCAACTATCATTTAGAATGGGATCCATATTCAATACAATTTCAAAACTATAATTTTTTAAAGAAAAACATCCAAGAAGAGTTCAATATTAATACTAAGTTATGTACCCTTGTTATATTAATGACAATAACTAAATATGTAAATTTTAACTATATTATTTTGATCCTTACAAATTTTTTTTGTCAAGATCTACCATTGGCTTTGATGTAGTAAGATGATTTTACTTATGACCTTTATCTTGTGCGAAGGAAGGGGTAATATTTTTCTAAATGATTTGTCTTATGTGCTTCCTGTGTGACTATGAATGTATTAACATATGTTTGACAATGCATGTATAAATTGAATTGTAAAATTTTAAATAAATATATTTATTTTAAATTGTTATAAAATTGTTTTTATTTTTAAAGTAACTCTAACATTTGTCTATAAATTATAGATATATAAATATTTTTAAAAAATTTAAATAAATATCAGTGCAAAATATACATTTAAATGAACTTAATTTTGTTAAAAATATCAATTATAATAAAAATACCATTGTAAAATATTTATAAAAATTAAATTTGATGTAGGGATGAAATTGATTCAGTTTTAAAAAAATTAGGACCAAATTGAGACAAAATAACAAATACAGGGACTACATTGAGACTTCTCACATCCAATAGTGATATGTGGCATTGTCACTGCCGAATCACACTGTTTTACCACGTGGCACAATGTCAGATTGACATGTGACAATTTTTTTTAAATAATAAAAAAAATTAAAAAAAAATCAAAAAAATCCTGTACTGACACGTGACACATAGTTAATACCGTTACTGTACTACTAACGGAAAGAAAGGCACAACGAAAGTTAAGCAAACACATAGCCCACATACACTAAGGAACGAAGGCTCTGGTACCATAAAAATGTGACATCCCATTTAAATAGAATAATCTACTCAATAAAATATCGCATGATTATATAATGGAGAGCAATCAGATTTGGAACAACATACTCAAGAACCCAACTGTTACAGTCATCCAAAAGGGTACTGAAAAGAAACTTAGGCGTACTGTAATGCCATACACATAAAATAAATCCAGGGAAAATAACAGTTTTGCAAAAGGGCTGCTCTAGAGCAATGAATTACAAAAAGGGGCACTAGGCCACCAACTATTCCTGAGAGCAACGAAGACAACAGGTTCACATCACACAGCACCGCTGCCACCACCAAGTCTACCTTCACTGTTTCCTCCATCTGCTCCCACCATTATGGCGATCATTGCAAATGAGAAAATAAAACAAGGACATACATAACAATGAAAGGGTAAGCTAGTGTAATTTAATTTAACATACAAATAGCAAACAAGTACTTAAACAATTCAAGCATGCAACACTGTGAATAGAGAATCATAGTATAGCAGACAAGCAAGACACTATGACTCAATTATCCGGATACATATACTAAGGTCGGATTCACTGGACGCTTACACTCGTGGTGGTCTCTACTGCTCTGCAGAGCCATTGCCAATGGGTTTCACCCTACCACACACAATGTTAGCCTTTAACGTCTAGGGCCATTATCTTGCCAAAGACTGGGGCCTCCCGCTACTCTCACCACTTGGGTCAGTTTGCTCTACTTGAGACTCACTGACCCTTTAGAGTTTCGGGATGCGATCCTTACTTGAATCCATATCTTAATATATACACTACACACCACCATGAGATCTCCCCACGAAACTCATGGAATTACGCCTATCACATACAGATCTCATGATCCTCATACTATAACCATCAATTGTTATCTCCACATTGAATTCCCATGCACTTTCTCAACCAACCAAACAGAATTCCATATATTACTCATGCTAACATACAAATTTCAGTGCATACAACTCACACAACTCATGCAATTACACCATAATCATGCATGTTCGAGATAAATAGCCACACCTAAGGTAAACAGGAATCAAAAACATAAATCTGCAATATCCTCGCATGGGCTAGAAGCCCTCGCCTGAGCTACAGCGATTGTCTCGCTTAAGCTAAGCCTTCTCGCCTAGGCGAGACCTGAAACAGTGGCACTTTGCGAGCCCTCGCTTGGGCGAGTCCAGCTCGCCTGGGCGAGATCATCATTCGCCCAAAAATAAAAACCCCTCGCCCAAAAATAAAAATAAAGTCCCTTACCTTCTTGATGCAAGAAAAGGGACAGCAACTTAAAGAGCACGACTTAGGCACGATGGCTCCACAGACTAGGATGGTGAACTGAAACAAAACCTAGGACCCAAACTAGAGTAAGAGAATGAACCTTAAACGCAACAGAACACCCAACTAGAAAAGGAGAAGGAAAAGGCCACTACAGATCCGGAGAGTAACTTACTAGATGAGAACATCTGAGCTAAAAAAGAGATGGAATTTCTCTATGCCCTAGCAGAGCTCCTGCTTCGTAGAGAGAGATGGGAGAAACACTATTTTTCTGAAACAAAAGGTAAAGTGAGATTGTGAGGAGGCTGGCAGGATATTGGGTCCTTCAGAGGGGCTGACCTTGGGCCTACGAAAGGCCAGACCCAACCCTTTTTGGGACAGAAAAAGGGACTTACAAAAACAATCTTATTATTAATAATAATAATTTTATAACAGTTATATATAATATTAAATGAAAATATTCCAAACCATTGCATTCAATATTATAATTACTTTAAAAATAAAGAGAAAAAAATAATATAAGAATAGTTAAAATGCAACATCTTAATTTTGAGGTTTTAATAATCATTACAATTTAATGTGTTAAAATTTATAGAATAATAAAATTAATTATCTTTAAATATTTTATTCTTGCTTTATGATGTATTGAATTGTAATAATACAAATTCTAAATCTAAAACAAAAAATAATAATAAATCACAAAAAGAAATTACAATAACTACCTAACTTCAAGTTTTACATTCTATTATAACATAAACATAAGAGTTCTTTTGTGAATAAGAAAAATATTTTTCTTAAATTTTCTTCTTAACTTAAAATTTAAGTAGTTAATAAATAAATTAGTTTTTTAATTCTTTGACGTGAATGATTGTTTCAAAAACTATTATAATTTTGTTACTTAAAAATAATTTGTTTAGTTTCCAAGATTCTAAACCTTGGCATCCAAAATTTAATTTTTAACACATTTTTTAATGATTTTTTAATACTATTTTAAATTCAATCTTTTATATCAACCATGGTTCAAAGTTACTAGATCTGGCCTTTTCCAATAAATTATTGCATATAAATTAAAAAAAAAAAACACTAAAGATAATAAATGAACAGTTATCAGTCCTGTTGATGAAAAGGTAGATGGGTGATGTGTGTGACATACAAGTAAATTTATGAGAGTAAATAAATTTGTTAGAAACCTTTTAAAAATAAGTAATAAGACAATACAAAATAATATTTTATAAGAAAACTAGTTTCACTTTTAGAAGGCGACCCACACAAAACCGAAAGCATGTATAGTATAGGACATCTCAGTCTAGTTGCTATATCTGGGTTTTCAGGTTTGGACATTGAAACCAGTATTCGGTGTATCGGTTCATGTAAAATCTTATTATAGTTCATACGTCTTTATCTATTATAATTTCTAATTTTATAATTTTAATTTTATTCTATATAATATAATTATTTATTAAATTTTTAAAAATTAATAGTTAATTTTACATATTTTTTATAAAATTTTTATTTTTTTTATTCATTAATAATTATTTTTTAATATTTTTTCATTTATTTTATTTTATCTTTAATAAATATAAATTTATTTTGTATATTAATTTAACAATATTATAATATCATTATTTACTAATATAATATTATATTTATTCTGATATACATAAAAAACAGGAAATACACAAAATAGATTAATAGGTTAGTGTATGAGGTGTGAAAATATTGAATTATTGAACTAAATACCTACTACTACCACATCACCTAAGGGGTCATTTTCTCTAACCTATATATACTCTTATTAGAACTAATTTTGGTGAATACAAAGTTACATGTTAAACTTTTCCCTTTTTGAATGTATAACTACCAAGAATTCGAATTTAAAACTAGTGATTGAACTAAGACAACTACCCCAGCAAAGTTCAATAACTATTTCACACAAATCCATTCACAAACTTTTGGTCCACTTCAATTTGTTCTGCTTGAATCAATCCATCCTGTGTATGGGACCAACACAATCAATTAAGGTCAAATTCCGTCATTAAATTCTTTTAGTGCATTTCAAGAGTTTCTTAAAGAAATTTCAAATTTAAATGCATTAATATTGCTGTTTTGAGTGGAGTTTCTTGTCAGTATTTAATGTGATTATTTATCACCTATATTCTAGTTATAAAATGATGACAAAAACATTCACAGTTATAAAATTACTCTTTTCCTCGCAATCTGATATACTGATAATGAAAGGAAAAAAGTAAATGATGCAAACAAAGCTTAACTTGATCTGGAATTCAATAAATTTTACCCAACACAAACTAACTTAATAAATTTGTATTTAGGGATTTTAGGTATGTTCTCTTCCACATGAAATCATCGTGTAATATATTCATATGAGATATCCCTGTAGAATCAAGAATTGTGAGGCTATATTAGAAAAAAGAGAACAATTTAAACTATTTAAACTTGTTTAAGAGACATTGTTATTCTCATAAACTTTTGGTTCATGCTTTATACAAGATGGTATGAAAATTAGAGGGGAGGAGTGGACACAAAAAAGGTGAAGGTATGGTTAAACATAGGAGTTAATCTTAGTTGTCAATCGGTACGTTCGAAGCATTGTCCGTTCTGGAATATAAATTTCATGATTTTATCATTAAAAGACACTTCAAATAATGGAATAAAAAATAAATATTTAAATTATCATAGATCTATATTTTTAAATAATGTGAGACTATTGAACGCAAGAAAAACAAATTATATACTTAAATCATATGATGAAGATATAATTGTGTAGATTCTCACATTTCGGTTGATATATATAAATGATCCATGTTAGATGAAATTTTTTAGTGACAGTAAAACGAGTAAATTTTAATCTTATAATCATATATTAATATTAATTAAACTATTGAATGGTTAGTATTATGAGTATATTTATATTTTAATTACAATAAAATTAAAGGTTAAGTGATTCAGCAGAGTGGTTTAGAAACTCCTATTGGTTTTAAATTCTTATGAATGAAAAAGCTTAATGTGAAAGGAAAAAAGATACAGTTATCCACTTGAAAGAAGAAAATAACCAAACAAAAATAATAATAATACAAACTATAAAAAAAGAAGGTAAAGAATATGATCATATTGTTTGATGGCCAAAAGAGGGAAGAGGAAAGGGAGAGGTTCCTTTGCATCCTTACTCATAATAAGGCATGCTTCCTTACCTTCATCTTTGGTCAATAATTTAATCAAATCATAACATGCATCTCATAATCCGTTTATTTTTTAAACATAATGATTTGGGATTTGTTTTGGATTCGTTTCTATCAATGAATCATATATATATACTAAATTGATATGTATAGTAAATTCACTGATTTTTCTTTAATAACTATTTTAAACCCACATTTAGTTATCATAGATAGTGTATTTATTGATTTTAATAATCATTATGCTAAAATGAAAAATGAAAAATAAAAAATATTTAATAGAGTTACAGCTCGACCTAAAATTGAGTTCTGTGAAAGCTTATAAATATTTTAATTTTATGATAAATATAGATATATATTTAAAATAATTGAAAAGTACTACTATTTTTAAATTCTTTTATAAAAAACAGCTTTTTGAGTCTTTTCTTTTAAATATCAAAACCTTTTTCTTAAGAAAAACGCAAGTGTCCCGTCATTCTGGAAAATATATATATATATATATATATATATATATATATATATATATATATATATTATTTAGTACAAACTTAAGTATATGAATAATAGCGGGGTCCATTCTAGGTAGTCTTTTAATATGATATTAATGCTTCCAAAGATACGAAAAGATTGAGTATAATTAGTAGTTTATCACTTCCCACATGAAGCACCAAGAAGTGAATCAGGAAATGGTGGTGCAGCCACAAAAAACCTGCAACAAACTAATTCTGCCAATAATAATTTCAATAACAAATTTTATGGTCAAATTATAATTGAACAGTAGGAATATTTTCTCATGATCAAGAAGGACATTCATTTCTTGAAGTTTGATGTCACTAAAAAAATCATATATCATTTACAGACACCATTTACAGACCTGGTGGGTTAATTGGAAGCAAAACAAACTTACCTGAAGGATCTGATACTCATCGATCAACCGGTTCAGTTCATCTAAAATCTGCAACCCCCATATATGAAATTAAATTTCCAGAGACAAAATTCGAGTCTCTATGAAGGAAGATTAAGAAAAGGAACTCATCATATCTCATTAGCTGGTTTATTGAACTTGAACAAAAGCCCATTAGAATTGGCGCATTCAAACAAAGCCTTAGCAGTCATTTCCCTCTCAAACCTCCAAATATAGTTTAACCCCACCAGAAGCTCAGTTATGGCGGCCTCAGTCTTATCTTTGTTGGCGAAGAACAAAGTCTGTAACAGCAATACATTGGTCTTGGCCACCAAATTGTGTTGTTCAAAGCTTCTCTCACTTTGCCATTTGATCATGTTGTGTGCCAAAGGTGATAACCATCCCAATATTCTTCCCAAAGCGTCCCTCCATTCCGCAGCAAGAACAGGATCACTAGCACAAAACCCCACTCCTCTTAGTCTCCCTCTCAACCCCCACCTTATGCTCCTCGGCAACATACCATATAAATCATCTCTTGCATCTACTCCAACCAAGTGAGGTGACTTTATCATCTTCTCCATCACTATTATCAAATTTGCATAGTGTAAAGCCAAACCTGAAGCTCCCAAAGTGCTCTCCGGTGGTTTAAGAAGCTTCGAGTTGGCCTCAAAAAACCCACTTTCCATATCTTCATTCACCGCTTCATTAAACTTTGAGTCTTCCTCTAATAACCCAGAAACAACAAAATCATTAGGGTTTTGATCAGATGGATAAACAGTGGCCGAAGTAGATAAGGTACGTGACAGACAAGGCATGCGTTGACCGATTCCGAACACAACCTTAATCCTTGCTAAAACAGTGAAACTGAACCTTACAAGGAGCACGACAACGCTGTCGAAGCTCCTGCTCCAAAGGGATCTTTCTTTGAGATCCTTTACCTCTTGCTTCTGCCAGAAAATCTTCTGCTGAAGTTCGTAGAGTTTTTGCTGGTCTTTACTCCCAACGTTGTTGGCGTCAGCGTGGTTCAGAGCTTTTCTGAAGCCGCTTTCCAGAACCGCGAGCTCCTCCATTTCGCGGTAGAGTGCTGCCGTAAGCGTCACGTAACGCTCCATCTTCTTGAGCTTTGATTCGGTTTCTTTTGGGCCCGGAAGGGCCCACCCTTTTAGGTCGCAGCCTGAGTCCGCGAACTCGAGGAAGGCCTGCTGGAAGGAGCGCAGGTTGGGGTCCTCGCAGCGCGCGCTGAGTCGGGTCACCGAGTTCGCCACGACACGGAGCGACTCGGCGAACTCGGCGCAGGCGAGTCCGAGGAGGAAGGACTCGTCGTTAGAGATGATCTTCCTCACACCCTCGAGGTTGAGGGCGTCGTTTCGGATGCGGACGACGGTGGCGTCGGAGAGCGAGTGCCAGAGATGGAGGAGTTTCGACATGACGCCGGCGATCTCGAACGCCAACACGCCGACGTTTGGTTTGGACTTGAACGAGGGTTTCTTCTTCAGCAGCTTGGGCGGAACCGAGTCGAAGCTATTTGATATGGCGGTTTTGACCTTGACAAGGAGCGTTTCGAAGGCCATGGTTGAGTTTGAGGTGAACTTCCTCCAGGTGATTTGAGGGTTAAGCGTTGAACTAGAGTAAAGTAACGTGTACCATGTGTTTGAGAAAATGCGTATGAAAAGGTGGGATAGATAAATAAATAAATAATTGAGGAGTGGGAAGGTTTTGGTGCAGAGCGATAAGGATAAAGAAGAAGAGGATTGAAAAATGCTGGAGAGGCTCGTGGGGTGTTCGATCAAGAGTGGGTGCTACCAAGAGAGTGATTGTGTTTATTAACGCAAGAAAGAGAGAGAGAGAGAAAGAGGTGAGTGTGGTTAAAGTATTTAAAACCACATGCAGTGGCAGGGCGTGATGGATTGTTGCATCAGAGGGTGTGTTTCTGGTCTAAGGTTCAGTCGCTCTAAGAAGCGCGTGGAAGTTGTGATTATGATTTATGAAGCTTGAAGCTCCTCCTCCGGTGTGTTCTTTTCTGTGTGTTTAAGTTGGGGGTTGGGATTTTATGTTTTGGTTTTTACTTTGTGGATTTTTAGTCTCTTGGTTGTTGAATTATTGATACATGCTACTACTATGTAGTTGTTGGTAAATGAAACTTTTCTGTTATGTTTGTGTTTGGATGCAAAGAAACACTTCTGTTTCAATGTTATTGTATGCTTTTAGGATTGAGGGCCATGTCATTATTGCTGCCTCGCTCCTCCCTTTTATTTTCGTGTTCGTAAAAAGCAATTGGTTTCGCCTCTGAGATTATTACCCTAAAATTACGAATTTCGATTATTACCCTAATGAGATGTGAGAATGCTATAGTGTCAAAACAAAAGCCTGTATTCATTGCTCCTTCATCAATTCCATTGACTAATAATATATTTCTTAAATCTTTATAGGGGTCCAAGGTTCACTTATGGCAATTTCAATTATTTAAGATTGTGAGATCATCATTGAGAATAAAACCAGGTAGAGATATATTGATCTCTGACGATAATTTTGTTGGCATTACACATCATATTTAGAAATAACGAAAAAAAAAAGGAAGAAATTCATTAACAAAATCAGTTATACATAACATCAAACGTAACATAATCATTTATATGCGTTTATGATTATCCCACACATCAAATGGGCACAGAATATTCCTATAGCTAGCTAGCATGCATGTGCCTATGAATTCCACTTTCACAGTTTGACCACTTAACTACATCCCAAACATATTGGCAATACTAATTCCCCTTCTCTTTAATTAACTGTTTAACTTCCTGTAATGCCTTTTGTTTGCATCAAACAATTATGGAAATTCCAAACAAGTAATGTCAATTGCTAAAAACAGAAAGCAGTGGTGTGAGTGCGATTTGTGTGAATAATTAATGGGATGAAGTTTGACTAGGAATAGTTACTAGATGGAGGAAGGTGGCACAAACATGTAGATAGTGGTGTGAAAGAGAGGATATTTTGTTGTTAGAGACGGTATATAAATATTTTTTTTATGGGTAAATATTAGTTGTTAATTTTTGTTAGTGAAAAAATTTGTTACAGGTTGCACAATTGTCTCTGGCGGAAGAGACCAGGTGGCCAAGTTACAATATGAGTGAGATCACTGATAGGATAATTGTTGACCGAAATTGTTACAGGTGACATCACTTGTTATGTGACAAAGGTCAAGTAGGTTGGATCACAATTGAATTGTGAATGTTTGGGCTATTACGCTCTTAAGTAAAAATAGTTATGTCTTGACTAATGACTATAACTTTTGACCTAGTTGTAATTTGATCTTAACAATTAGCGCAATAGAGCATATAAACATATAAATAAAACAATAATATTTTGACTTCCACAATTTTACTCTCATTTTATATTTTCTAAGGTGGCTTAATATCGAGTATTGATTTTTTTTAAAAATATAATAATACATTAATTAATGCTTGGCACTAAACCACGGTAGAGAATATAAAATGGAAATCAAGATGTGGAAATCAAAGTATGATTTTTCATATGAATATATATGGTAGATATTAACTTAGTGGGAAAATAATACACCTAGCTAGCCTCCTCCGCGGTCTTAGGGAACTAGGTCACTCATTCACGTCACATGGTTAGTGAGAGTGTGTTGGTCGGATCAAATGCGCTCGGGATATATTTTTGAATACCTACTTGGAGTCTGGGAAGGGGAAATGAATTGGTGGAGACAATATTTTGTAATTGAGATTTTGATGAAGGAATTAGAAGATAATATATGTGTGCTAAAAGTAAATGGAGTCCTAATTAAAGGGTTGTTTTTTCAACCTTTGCTATACCTTTAGCCAACCAATGGAAGGGCAAAGGATTTGTATGTTGCGTTGTCGGAAAATGAAAGAGCAACCATGAGCCCATTCTGCATTGATATTGATGCCTTTAAAAAGCAAACTCTCGCATTCCTTCACCCTTCTTCCTCCCTCTCAGTTATTCTAACTTTGTAATAATTTTTCTCTTCTGCTCATACAAAGACAGCTGCTACTTCTATTATTATATTCTTTCATTCGCCTTTTGCACATGGAGCAAAAATTGGAACATAAAAGTAAAACTCATACACCCTTACATTACAGTATTGGGATACTCCAAATGGATTTCACTTTCTTTTGGAGACAATTACTTTCTCACTTTTTGCTCATCTCAATTAGGCTTTCTTTCCTCATATATCTCCTTCAATCCAATGAGATCTAATATGTCCATTAATTGCATGAAATCGAGGTGGAGATATACATACATAGAGCCCGCAGGGATAGGGATATGCAGTTAAGGAACAGAAAATTATTGACCTTGTTAAATCCTAGACAAATGTTTATACGTGTAAAAGAGAATTTTGGGGAAGGAAACCTCAAATTGTTCTTGCATCCAATGAGGACAACCTTGGATGTGACACGTGTCATGTAATATATAACGTGAATCCTGTTTGGTGTAATCCTAAACTGATTCAGTGTCGCCTTCATAAATCTCAGTGAATGAGTAATGGGAAGATAAGTTTGAGAGTGTTCATCACAAAACAAAGAATGTGGATTTTACTTTGTCTTTTTGTAAGTGTTCAACGAACGAACCCATTTGCACAATCTAGGAAGATATTAGATTCTGAACCATTGTGCCAAGTACCCAAGTACGTCTTTACCTTAATAATTCATGCCAGACATTGTGCCACACTTATAATTAATGACAGGTTAACAATATAATGAGCATCAAATCCCCACAAAAAGTGATGAAAAGGATGCAGAACAAAAAGTAGTATTTAAATGGTAGGTTAACCAAAGATCAAGCCTTATAGACCCACCTTCATCATTATTTTTCATGAAAAAGGATTTCTATTTATGTAGTAATGCACCATCGAGGAGGTTTCCTGAAGCTTCCCGAATTATAGACCAAAAAGATTCACGACAGTTTTACTGTATACAAATTTTCTGGTAAGTTAATCATATATACTTGTTCCTTTGAAACTGCAATTTGATATTCAGATCACCTAAGCCATTAAAGGAGCTTTCTGTGTTTTCACTGTGCTTGTCTTTTACAAGTAAACACACACATAACATTATTGAATGCACCAAGAAAGTTCGAAAAGGAGGTGTAGTTAGTGGTGGATGGTAGCATCCTAATGTAGTTCCATTCCATGCGTGGGGCTATGTAATAAGAAGCATATATTGGTTGCAAATTCATGATCAATCTCACAGAAAAGGGTGCATATTCGTTGCACCATGCGTGGGGTTATACAGCAAGCATGCATGTTGTGGTGCTTGCTTGCACGCTGGCATGCCACGAACAATACCAATTCCTGGAACAAAAAATTATGGGGCTAAATGTGTTTCTTTTGGAGAGTGCTGAAAAACAGCTACTATGTGAATTCATTACATCTACTTATATAAATACAGAAATATGCAGTGCAAAGCATGTGTACTATAATTGGTGAAGAAGAACTGTGAAGTTTGCAATGATAATGTGTGATGTCACTTATAGAAGCTCAGTGATTACTCGAACTGATTTTTGCAGATGTGGGACAGGGAAACCTTTGTTTGAGAAAGCTATGGAAACATAAGGATTCATTTGGGGCATGAGGTGGGTTTCCATGGATGGATAAAGTCAAAGCATTTCTTCTATACTTTCGGCTCCAGCAAATCTCATTCATCAGTTTATATATATATCTTCCACCTGCAAATCAAGATTAGTTTATTAATTTTTTAATTAAATTTTGATAACTTTTTACGGTACATTTTAAAGTGGTTCTGAAATATAAAAAAATAAAAAATCAATTTTTTTTTTACACTAACATCATATAATTTGTCGGAAGCTTTAGAAGAAATATAAATAGTATTATAATCTTTATAAAAAAAAGAAAATACAACATTTCGTAGTCCTCAAACAAATTAAAAAAAAATCATAATTATAAGACTGGTCGTTAAGAAAGATTGTGGTTCTATATATTTTATATATATATATATATATATATATATATATATATAACATATATAATTATTCGCATATAAAATTATTTGACACTAATTTTATAAAAAAAATATTTGATATTAATTTTACACTAAAATTTCAAGATAATGATGTTATGGGTCTTTAATTTTATATAATATTTTATTTTATCTAATATAAAACTTTGATTCATTTCGAACATGAAAACGATTCATTTATAATAAAATCCTATGACCAGCTAAAATAAGAAAAATCCTTTTGAAAAGTGTTAATATCATTACAGTGAAGGTATTTGGTTAGAGACCTTCAAAATCAAGGCACCATCTATATTTTCTTCGGTTATATATATGTGTGAGACAGTGAGTGAAAATTTAAGTTACACATACACATAGTGTTTGATATTTTTCGATTAAATAATAGTTTTTTCTTTTCTAAATGTACAAGGGTAAATTATATAAATTCTAAACTAAACCATAATTATTAATCAAAACTAAATAAGCTAATAATCATAACTAAGTGTCTATATACTCTACTATAATTATAATAAATGCTAATTTCTAATACATTAAAAGTATTTATTTTTGCTTATAATCAATTTTTTCAATTATTTGCATACCCAATGTCTCCTCGTTGACAAACAAAACCTGTAATATATAAGGATAATAAATATTCGTTTCTTTTATATATAATAATGTATATGGGTTTTTTTTTTCAAAATAATTTAGATGTGTCATTATATTATTCAAATTCAAATAATTAAAAATATTAATATGCACTAGATACATGATATAGTAATATCAGAAAATATAATTGTCTTCCTTTTAAAATAATTAACAAAAGGACAAGAGTATTTTTCATTGACATATTTCGCTTTCCATTGAGCTGATTGTAAGAATTCTTAATGACATTCTTATGCACCTCATATTGATTTCACTTACACAACTCTGATATATATAACTAGGTACATGAGAATGAGTAAGGTTCCTGACACTGGGATAAAATTTTTAGGGAAGTCAATTTTATTTATATAAATTAACTTTTTTAATTAAAAAAAATTTCATACATAATTTTTCTATTTAATATAAACATGTTTGATAATATAATCCAAAACATATAACAATAATTAATATATATATATATATATATATATATATATGAAAGTGTAATATAAATTTTATCATTAACAATAATATATTAAAAAAAGTAAAAGGTGTTTCCAGTGAGAGTACTCCTGTACGTTTTTTCAATAATTTAAAATCTTCAATCATTTAATCATAGAACTAAAATTTGTTATAATATCCATATAAATGATCATAGTGTTTGCTAAAAATTCAATCACCGTCTTATGTAGGAAAAGATCAAATTATAAATATCTTAGATTAAATCTCAAAATCAAGAATCAATATTTTAAGAAAATTAACAACTTCTAAATGATTAGCTTCATTTACTTTAAAATATATTCTTAATATTGTTCTTCTCTAACCCAACCTCAAAACCTAAAATAGTTCTATTTACACAAAAAAGAGTTTCATAAACAGTTAGAGCATAATTTTATAATCTCTAACAAATAGATATATGCCTAGAGCACATAAAAGCCACATACAAGAATAAAACATATTGCTTCGAAAAAAAATGATAAAAAATAAACTTTCTCAAAAGAAAAAATTATTTAGTCCAAAATATTTTTTAACTCATCAATCTTGTTGTGGTACAATTTGCTTTTGAAAATAATAAGAGATTAATGATAAAAATTGAGATAGAAAGAGGAGGAAAATAGGAGATGGAGGTATGGAAGAGAGAGAAATCAAATAAAAAAATAAAAAAATTACAACCTAAAGGCAAAACTTAATTTTAAATTTTTTTTAAACTAAATTTATATAAATAATATAATAATATTTTCTTAAAATATGTATAGAAAAAAAAATGTTAGGGGAGTCGTGGCTCCCCTGTCATAACATAGGTCCACATTTGCAGGGAGAAATATTTGTAAGTTAAATATATTGTTAATCTTTAAATTTTGACTTAAAATTACAATTAATTATTATTTTAAATTTTGATATGTTTAATCTTAAACTTTAAATTAATAGATATAATCATTTTAATTTAATTACGTTAATTATTTTTTTAACTTGTCAAATAATACTTCAATTTGATGTTGACGTTGTTTACATCGTTTGTTACGTTCTAACTCAAATATTAATCTCGAATATCATTTAACACCTAAAAAAATTCAACGTTGCTGAATTAAAATAATTATATTTATTCATCTTTCAGTGACAAAAAATTATTAAACTTTAAAATAAATACAAATTTTAATTTTGCTTGCCACTACAAATATATTTAACTTAATATTTTATTTTTAGAGGAATATATTTGATTGTCATTCATAAAGATTTTTTCTATATTTTATTAGTATATAATTATCACCTTTTACATTTTACAACAAATTTTAACAATATCTCCCATTGGTTTTCATATGACATAAGAAAAAATAAATATTATCAAATAACTACAATCATATGCTCTGAAAAATCAATATAAAATACAATCAACCAAAATTATATATATATATATATATATATATATATATATATATATATATATATAACATATTAAAATATATATATTAATAAAATATAAAAAAACATTGACCTTTTTTTCAAATTGTACAACCAAAAACTTCAGGTTTGAATTTAATAATTGATATTACACACTTCTCTTGTTTATTTTATTAAAAAAACTCATAATAATAATTTAAATTGAAAATAATATTAATTGGGTCTTAATAAGAAAAGTAAAATTCACTTCATGCAATATATTATACGGATCTAACAAATTTTCGATCATATAACATTAAATATGAACTTAAAAAAAATTTAACAATACAACTTGTCATATTCCAATCCAATCCCAATACAAATTAGATAACTATTTCAAAAGGCACAATAATTTATATTAACTAGAGTGTAACTTTATTTTAAAATCTAACTTAAATATATTTTTTCCTAAATCTTTATTCAATTTCAAACATATATTTATTTTGAACATGTTCTTTTATTAAAAGAAATTTCTAACATATATTTCTATAAATAATATTGAAAATTAAATGAGAAATTAAAAAAAAAAAAAAAAATAAAAATTAACCTGCCAAGAGGTGCTTGCTTTGTGGCGAGCGTGGATGTTATGTGAACATCCTTCACAGTGGTGGTCGCGCGTTTGTGATGAAGGTGCTTAAATTCATATTGATTTTAACGAAATTTTTTACATTAATAATATATGAAAATTGATTTTGATGATGTCAATTTTTAAATTAGATATAAAAATGATATAAGAAAGTATGAATATATTTGTCTTTCTCATTTTTTATTTTAAATTATTAGAATATTAAGTTTATTAATTAATTTAACAAAATTTATATTAACAGCAAAATTCAAAATTTTTTTAATAAAACATAGTTAAAATATTTAGAAATGTCATAAGAAATAAATAGTCCATATTGAATTTTATTTATAAAAAATAAGCTTAAAAGTTTGCAATATACCAACACTAATTATAATAGAAAAAGGAAATAGTTGAATATGATAGAGAGATAGAAGAAATATGTAGTTGATTTAATGGTGAAATGAAAAGGTAGCGGTGAGGATGGTTTTAAAGAGGACCCAGAAGCCAAATGATAAAAAGTATTTAAAAGACATTTTGAAAAAGAAAAAAAATGAAAGGCTCTCTTTTCATGCCAAAGAAACACTCATTTTGCTCTCTCTTTTCTCTCTCTACCCCATATTTGATAGAGACATACCCGCTGACAGTGATTTTGGTAAGGAAAATTATGTTTTGAAAAAAAAAATTATAAATAGAATTAAAATAAATTAATTTTTTATTTAAATTGATAAAAAACTTTGTTAAATTATCTTTCGGAGAGGAAATTAGGAGGGTCAAGTTGACCCGAAAACTCTGCCACGTAATGTAGTAATAGTAGTAGAATTAAAATAAGTTTGTTTAATTTAAGGGGTAAATGGATTTATTAAGGCCTCTGGTTCCTCAGAATTGAAGGGGTTGTGTCCCACTTTGAGTAGACATTCCTTTAATAAAATAAAGGTGAATAAGCAAAGACTTAGATCATGTTCTTTCCCTTGCCTTTCCTCTTTTGCCCCCCACTCATCAACCATAATGTGCACGTGTGTCATCATCATTGTAGGCACGTAGTAGACCAAATTATTCATTCTCACAAGTCACAACCACGTGCATTGCAATGCCAATCACCTTACTTACCCGTTTCAATAACTACTTTTAGGCTTTTACTTTCTACACCCCCACAGTTTCTTTGCACATCTCTAAAGCTTATCAAATGTCCATTTCACCCTTTTAAAAAGTAATATCTGAATTATATATTCCGAAAGCTTTCTGAAACAAGTTTTCCAAAATAAGATCTCCAGTGTAAATTTTTTAGAACAAAATTTGTGTAACATAAGAAATTTCTTATGGAATAAATTTTTCCAGAATGAGATATTTGGAAAAAAAACGTTCTGAAACTCATAAATGTTTTCCAAAATAAGTTTTCTGAAATATTAAATATGTTTTGAAAAGAAATTTCAGAACACATGTTTTGGAAGAAGCTTTTCGAAACAAGATTTTTTCTTCATTCTCTCTCTTCTCCCTCTTCAACAACTGCATGACGGTGGTGGTGCTGAAAGTGTTGAAAATGGTGATGTCGTGTGGTACAATGGTGGTGAAAGATTTTGAGATTTTTCCTGATAGGTATAATTATTTGGTATCTTAATTTGTTTGTTTACTTTTTTTTTTCTATATTTTTGTTTCGTTCAATTTAATACTCCAATTATTTAAAATGACACGTGTTAAATTCTAAAATTTCTTTTTTAATTTTAATTTTTTTTCCTAAAAGTTTATAATCTGTCATGTGTCATGTTACTGTTGTGTCACGTGACAATTTACAGTAGTCATGACATGTGGCAGTGGTAAAACTTGTTTTCAATTTAGTCATTTATTTTAAATTTTTTGTTCAATTTAATACTCCTATTTTTTAAAATATCCAATTTTGTCATTTTTAATTTGATACCAAATTAGTAAATAAACTTAATTATAACTTATATATACATGTTACAATAATTTTTTTAATATATACATCAAATCACTTCATCTAAATACTCAAATTATTTTATTTTTTACATTTTTACCTTTATAATTTTTTACACTTGAAATTTTTTTTATACTTGTAAAAAATAAAATAATTTGAATATTTAGGTGTAGTGATTTGATGTATAAATTCAAAACAATAATTTTAATATGTATATATAAATTATAATTAAACTTATTTACTAATTTGCTCTTAAATTTGAAATGACAAAATTAATTTTTTTTAAAGAATTGGGTACTAAATTGAACAAAAATTCTAATAGAGGACTAAATTGAAAACAAGTTTTACCACTATCACGTGTCATAATTGTAAACAACCACATGACACGACAATAATCTGATACGTGGCAGCTTATAATTTTTTAGAAAAAAAAAATAAAAATTAAAAAAAATGTAAAAAGAATTTAAAAAATTTAACATCTTGACACGTGTCCTGTACGAATACGGTGTTAACTCGAACTTAACGGAAATAATCAAATTAAAACATTTTAAATAATTAAGATACTAAATTGAAACAGAAAAAAATATGAGTACCAAATTAAATTAAACAAAAAAATTAAGATATCAAATAAGTAATTATACCTTTCCTAATTGTCTCTATTTATTTTAAATTAAAGGAGTTGAGCTATTTTGGATGTCCCTTATGGCAAGGCCTCCGTGACTTAAGAATAAAAAAGGGTTGTTGCTTCCTACAACCCATTTTTTCCTGCCGGCACCCCCATAAATTCAATATTTTCATTTTATCCTTCATACTCGACCCCTGCATCACTTGTTGAGGCAAGACAGCATGTGGCACGAATCCAACACCGCGATTCCAAGCAAACAAAAAGACATTGGAAATGGGTGCACCCATCCCAAATTCACCATTTTGAAACATATTTTTTTCCTAATGTCACGTCCGATGCGTGCGAATAGGGATGTCAAAAGAAATTTGTACACCTAGATATTTATGGATAAAATTTGTATGGTAGAAAATAACATGGGTAAAAAATAAATATTATAAAGGGATACCCGTTAATAACGGGTGTGAGTATTTTTTATACATGCATGTTAATAGTGTGACTACGGGTATCATAGCATTCGTACTACTCATACCTGTTATATTCTAATTTAAATAAAAAATTAAAAAAACATGATTAAAATATTAACATATTGATCTTGAATGAATTATTTTTTTATCAATTGGTTTTAAAAATTATTCATTTTTTTGCAAACTGTCATTCAATACTATTTAAACGAGTTATTTGCACTTTGTTTGAAATCTATGAATATTATGCATTGTATTTTTATTTGAATTTACAGTTAAAATATTGTTAAATATTAATGTTTTTTCTTTTGTAGATACTTGTAAGTACCCGTAGATATCAGTGAATATTAAAAAAATATACAGGTACCCGCATAACGGATACCCGTACAAATATAAGTACGATGCATTTATGTAATAGGTCGAGTACAGAAGAACTACTACCTGTATCATATCCGTGATGTTAATATCTCTACATATGAGTACATCCATCCCAAATTGGTGAAAAAAAGAAATAGAACTCTTTAGTTGCACGTGTAAGAAGTATAAACAAGAAAATTTTTTCCAAAATATATTTTTGGAATTAAAAATTACTTTATGAACACCTGGAAATGTTTTTCTATATTCCAAAATTCTTGAAGGTATTTCCGAAACCATAATACATTTTAGACTATAACTACATTTCAAAATACAAAAACAAATTTTTGGAACAGGTGTTTTGGAAATTATTTCAAAATTCATAATATATTTTCAGATCCAGAAATGACTTTCAGAACATCTGTTTTGAATCATTTTTTTTAATTTTGAATCGAGTGTCGTGGAATACAGTAAAATTTCCTGAATAAGTATTGGGAAGTCCGAAACATTCATTCCAAAAAAAAAATCTTATATTTTGAATTTTTTATTTTGAAAGGTCTTTTTCGAATTTAGAAATGCTTTCTGAAATATTCAAACTGAAAAAAATAATAATAAGAAAGTGTGAAAATTTTTATTACATCTGAATGATAAATAGTTTGGGGAGTTCAACTTTTGTAGAGCTGCAAAAAAAAAAAAGGAAGGTACGACCCATAAAAAAGGTCTACTGTTGGATAAAAAGCTCTATGGTTAGGAATTTTTCTTTATGAACCCATATTTTTCACCTCACACCTCAGCTAACACGGTAAATTCCAATACTACTCTTCCCTAACAAATTCAATTTTTTTTCCGTATTTTTTGGATTACTATATTTAATAATGTATTTCAGATATAATTGTTGCTTCGTATTAGCTAGTGAATGTCAAATTTAATAAATGATAATGATATTTTGACCAATTTTTTATTTATTTTTAATTTATATTTCAATCATTTTTTAATTTTTTAACTTAATTTTTTTAGTGTATGATGTGATGATCTAAGAATGATTGAAGTGATAAATTAAAATATTTCGAACTAAATATAATTTAAGCTTGTAGCAATGTCAAAAAATCTTTAAGCATGAAGTTGAGTCAAAGATGTTAAGAGTGTAAAGTTAATATAGAGATGTTCAAATTGTGAGATTGAGTTAGAGATGTTTTAAATATTGAGTTAACCTAATGATGTTTTAAGCATGGAACTAAATTACATAGGTTTAGGGCAGAAGCCAAACCAAAGATGTCTCACAAATTATTAGAAACAAGTTGACCTTGAAGTAAAAGACTTTATATAAGAGAATGTTTTAAAATAAAATAAAAAAAACTCAAGCAAAAATTAAATTTGTAACATATCAAAATGAATTGGTTAAATAATTTTTTATTCACCATGTTATTAAGTTTGACAATGTGAAATTAATTAGTCACATTTAATCACGTGCATGAATATAAGTTTTTTTTATTTCATTGTTATGGGTCTTATATGTGTCACAAGGAAAACAAAAACATATAAAACAATATAGATATCTTAATATGTGAAGTCTAAAAAGATGACATTTGTGACTTATGCAAACAAGTTTTTTACAAACTTCTCAAACTCTCATTCTTTCTAAAATAACTTGAGTGTGGTTGCTCATATGTGAGTGTAAGATTTTCTCACAAAGAAAATTGTATTCGATGATCGATCACAAAAGGTTGGTTGCAGGTCATGCACCGAGTGTTAAAGGTATTAGAAATTTAACTAAATTATTGTAATTGCATTCATGTGAAAGTAGAAGAATGTTCATACAGAAAATTGCACTAAAGGTCCAATCACAAGATATAAGGATATAAAAATATAAATGAATTTAATCGGATTTAAACAAGTCTTTGTCATCAAACTCAACTAAAATATTATGTATTAAATCAGGTTGAGTTTCTCTGTTTGTTTTTATTATACTTAATCAAACTCAACTTCCCTTTAATAAAGTTAAATTGATTTTGGTTAATTGGGTTACTTTTGTGTGTGCTAACACTTTTAATTTCCAAAAAATTTTCTTTCGATATTAAGATTTTTTAGAAAATTAACTATATTATTTATATTTTAAGAATCGAATAATAGAATATTTTAATATTTTAAGAATAAATATTTATTTAATTAGATAATAAAGTAAGTTGACTCTTGATATTAATATCATTTAATATTTTTTATTGAGTTGAGTTGAGCATTAGTTTAAATATAATTTGTCATTTTATTGAAGATCAAGTCAGATTGTATTGGGTTGAGTTTGACCTAATAATAAATAAAATGTTTAGTTGAGTTTGACCTAATAATAAATAAAATGTTTAATTAATCGTATAATACCCAGTTTGGGGTTAATGTGTCAAATAGGTACTCGGTTTTAAAAAAGTGTCAATTATATCTCAATTTTTGAAAATTGCTTCAATTAGGTCCCTTTTAGACAGAGTTGACTAACACCGTTAGTCAACGTGCCACGTGTCAATCTGTGTTTTTTTAATTTTTTTTAATTTTTAATTTTTTTTAAATATTAAAAAAAATGCCACGTGTCAAGTCCCTGTATGTGACACGTGGCATTGTAATGCCACGTGTCAGTGTCACTATCAGATGTCATTGTGTTGATTTCGATTTAGTCCCCATATATGTCTTTTTGTTTCAATTTAGTACCTAAGTAAGTGTATCTGATTCAATTTGTCCCATTTCTTTTTTAATAATTAAAATATTTTTGTAATCCATTTTTTATAAGATTAAAATTAATTAAGTATAAATATTTTTAGAAAACTAAGTACTAATATTTATAATGTTTCTCTCAATTTCCTACCAAATTTATTATTTGTATAAATGTTATACTAATATTTTTTATTAAAAACGGCTTTTTAACATATTACTTTATTAATTAATTTTTTATTAAGTACTCATGTTTTGTTAATTTTTTTTTCTTCAAAATAGAACAATATTGTCTCTTACTAATTTTAAATCAAAATTTTTATTGGTATGAATGTTATACTAATTTTTTTTTATTAAAAATGACTTAATAAAATGACTTTTACCACTAAATTTTAATATAAATATCAAATACTTAATTTTTGTACAACTTTTATACTTAATTACTTTTAATTTTATAAAAAAATATTTTAATTATTAAAAATTATTAGGTCAAAATTGAATCAAATACACATAAGTAGGTACTAAATTGAAACGAAAAAACATGAATGGGGATTAAATCGAAATCAACACAATGACATCTGATAGTGACACTGACACGTGGCATTATAATGTCACGTGGCACTGACAATGCCACGTGGCACACACAGAGACTTGACACGTGGCATTTTTTTTTATAAAAAATTAAAAATAAATTAAAAAATTAAAAAAATAATTAAATTTTAAAAAAAATCAAAAAAACTACAGATTGACACGTGGCACGTTGACTAACAGCGTTAGTCAATTCTGTTTGAAAGGGACCTAATTGAAGCAATTTTCAAAAGTTGGGATATAATTGACACTTTTTTAAAACCGGATACCTATTTGACACATTAGCCCCAAATTGGGTACTATACGATTAATTAAACCTAAATAAAACTCAATTCAATCTTCTGGATTGGATTAGGCCATTGAGTTAATGAGCATAGTGAACTTTTGCTGGAGGGGTGAGGGGTGTAATGATTGATAATTGATATTATTATCTTTTTAATTTATATTTTTATTATTATTTTAATATTATTTTTTATTGTTATTTTATTATTAACTTTTTACATAATTTGTAGATAAATAAAAATATTAAATAAATTAAGAATATTAACATAATTTGATTATCAAAGTTATCGGTGAGAAGAGATATTGATAAAGTTAGTTATTCCAATACAAGATCAAGTACAAAGTGCACGCCCAGTCCAATTCGGGCTACTCTAATACAAGGTTTTTTCGTCCAACGAATTGTATGTAACTCGTCAATGAATGAAGTCGTCTAGCAAGATGTGAGTTTCAAAAAATCTATAAATCAAGGGCTTGTCATGGATCAAAATTAAAAACCTTTATGAGAATAAACACCCCTTCTAGGGTTAAGAGGAAAAAATAACTCTTTTGGGGAGAATGACACTTAACAGGAGAGAAGGTAAAGGCATATTCTGAAGGTTAAGGGTATTCATCTTTATTCTTACTCTAGTATTCAAAATGTTGAGGAATATTCACGGGGTTGGGTGTAATGTATTCTTAACTATTTGTGAATCTTACTATTAAATATAATTATTTTTCATATTTCTTTTTTTTTCAATTATTGTTTTAACTACATATTCTAGATTGATTGCATATGTGGGAGTACCTATGGATTGAAAGATAGTTTGGAAAACCTTATTAGAATAGAACAACTAATAGATTTCACATGCTAGACATAAATGTGAAACATTTAGTCATTCACTACATCAAAATCTTGATCATTGATGCAAACTTATAATAAAACAGTTGTTAAACATAGGGATTTTATTATTCAAGTTTAGATTTTTCGGTAAGACATTACAACTTTTACAAAAGGTGTGAATGCTAGAGAAAAAATTAGAAGTAAATTGTTCGGTGTTTTTTCTTTGAATTGAATCATGAAACTCAATCTCAGGTGAAACCTTTATCATATATTGTTGCACACCGTATATTTGATAGAAAATACATAGTTTTTTTTTTTGTGAAATTTGTTGCCTAATTAAGTTATAAATTGCAGAAGTTATCAAGTGTTGCACGAGTCTCTTGAGAAACAATATTTAACTTTTTCACTTTATTACTTGTGTAATTTGGTACACTTGTTATTTTCGTAACAATTGTATCACATGGGTTTGAGAGACATAATATAGTAGAAAATTGCATCAAGGGAGGGTGGTGGGAGGAGAGGAGCGATGAGCTACAAGTGGAGGGAAGGGAGGAGTGACAAAGAAAGGTGGGGAGGAAGAGAGAAGGGTACACATAAAGAGACACATGTCAACATGTGGACATATATGTGACATGGAGTTTATCACAAAAAAATGCATTGGGTGATAAGGACTCCATTAATTTATTTATAAAATATAGGAAAATGAGACAAGTTCAAAGTTTCATATAAATAGGGATATCAAAGTGGGTCAGGCCTGCTGGTCCGCCAAAAAAAAAGGCGGGCCGGGTTAGAGTTTTCAACTCGCCAACCTACTGTAGTCTGGTCTGCCTAACCCACCAGTTTGACGGGCCAAAATGGGCCAGCCCACCCTAGCCCATAAAAAAATAAAAAAAATAAAATTAAAAAAAATGGCGAGTCAACCCGTCTTAAGATAAGACGAGTTGCAATATTTAACCTGTTTACTAATGGTGACTCAGCCCGACCCAAACTGTTTTTAGCAGACCACGAGCATGTCGGGCCAAAACGGGTCGTAATTGCCCGTTTTGCCACCCGTATAAAGACTTATTCTAAAATCATGTTGTAGTTTAAAAGTTAAATACATGATTAACCTTTATTATTATTTAGAGTGAAATCTTAAACAATCGGTGATTCTTAATAAAAAAAATTGTGAGAGTGGCTACAATGTAATTAATGTCTTTGGATGAATTAAATACTTTTCTTTCTCACATAATTTTAAATAAGATCTCCTATTAAATAAATATAACTTAAAATAAATTAGATGAAAATTATTTAATAGGACAACTATATCAGACAAATAGTTTTCATAAAAATTGTGTGAATAACCTGACACAAACACAACAAAAGCATAACAGATAAACAAATATACACTACGAACACCGTTAATGAAGCAACTACAGGAATTCGTTAATGAAATGCAATGAAATTAAGCTAAGAACTTTTTTTTTTTTTTTTTCAAGCTATCTTATTTTAATGAATTAGAGTTCAATATTAACATATTTCAAAAATAAAACTTTCTGCATTAAGTTTTAAAATTCAATTTCATTTTGTTAAATCTAGCATCTGTTTTTCTATATTACAATCTAAATGTTCTTCACCCATTTTTTAATTAGGTTATATATGTATATATTATGATGGAGACATGAAAATAATAATAAAAATCTTATAAATATTTTATTAAAGTCAATAAAATTTATTGTATTTCCTTCTTAAAAAAAACTTAAATAATACTAAAAAAGAAGAAGTGAAGTAGTAATATATATATATATATATATATATATATATATATATATATATATATATATATAATATAATATGAAAAACTAGCAACAATTCATTAGTAAAATTTGCACATAATTTAAAAGAAGTCATTCCACTCATAAATATCTCACCCTGAGAAAATAAAATAAAATCAATTTCACATTCTAGTAGTTAATCAACACATGTGACAACTTGAATTATTATTATCATTAATCAACAAATTGGAGAAACTAACTAAACAATTTTAGTAGTGCATCTTTTAAATTATATTTCTTCATTTACAAAACTTAATGTCGATACATTGTTTAAAGAAATTGAGTTAAATATAACTTAAACCAACTACTTATGGATAAAAAATTATTTTTAAAAACAAAAATACATTAAAGTAATTGTCAAAGCACACTCTAAGGGGATATTTGGCTACATGGTCCATTGTACTTGGAATTTGAAGTGTGTCCATTATCAAAACTTTGTCATATTTTTTGATAAAATATGTTTTGAATTTTTGTTGAAATAGTTTAAGTTCAATTTTATTTTATTCTTGGGGTAAAAAATAATGCATCTTAGAGAGATTAAAAATGGACTTTTTACATATTAAATTTAAACCCTTAAATTTTTTCAAGGGGAAAAATCTTATTTTACCTCTTTTCTTTTGAACAACCATCGGCGAAAGGTAAAAATGCACATGCAAGCTCTAGAACTTAGAAGTGGCCATGAATTTTAGGTGAGATTCTTGTTGTCGATCAGCTACATCTGAGACTCTTTCTCTCTCTCTTTGTCTTCGATCACCTTCCATTCCTTGGGCACTGGGTCAAGCATCGGAAACACAGGCAAAACTTGTTGCCACTCCACCCAAATTCCTCGTTGTTTCGGTGATCCAACATTTTCACCATTCTCTTCATTCTACATCCGGAAAATCTTCTCACTAAGGTTTATGCTTTTCTTTCATTATGTGTTCTAAATCTGTTCTTCTTCTTTTTTTTGTACATTTTCTTTTTGGGTATGTCCATTTTCTTGAATCTTGTTTCCTATTTAAAAAACAATTTTTTTAGGTATTTCTGCCTCTTCATAGTTTCGGTCACAATTCTTCCTATCCTATTGATTTATGTGTTTTTGTGGTAATGCCAGGGTTTCTTTCGGGATTGATCTAATCTCAGCCACTAGTTACCTAATCTTTGTGTTTCTCATCACTGAAAGCTTAGATATTTTGTATGGTTTTGAAAGATTTTGTGCTTCGGGATTTAGTGTTGAGCTTTATTATTAAATGAATGACATGGCTTGGACTGCTCTCAAAGGTTCTCCCCGGGCATCTTCTCATCCAAGGCCGCTTTCTTGGATTGTAGTTATCGTAGGAGCACTGGCTGTTTTCTTATTTTGTGCTTCCTGGGTTCTTGTATCATCCCCAATTGGTTCCAGGGTTCAGGGTTATTTTTATAGTGTAAGTAGTTCAGAAAAGTTAGATTTACCTGTGTCTCCATTGAATGAATATTCTATTGATGATGGTCACTTGAATACGAGTTTAGATCATGCTAATGATAAACCGCCGTCTGAGAATCTGCAATCTTCCTCAATTTCCAATGAGGTGTCTAATGACAGTAAGATAGAACAAACTAATGCTAAAACAAACTCGCAAGTAGACTTGAGTGAGTCTACTCCGGTGAACCATCCAATGACCAAGGAAGTGAACAAAGATCCCGCAGTTTCTAGTTCAGGAGAACCAGTGACTACGGTTGGCGACAGTGCGGATGTATCCAACAGTACCCTACCTGCTCAAGAAAGTGCAGATGTAGCCAATAGTGGCTTGCCTGCTCAAGAAGGTGCAGATGTAGCCAATAGTGGCTTGCCTGATAAAGAAAGTGCAGATGTATCCAATAGTGGCTTGCCTGCTAAAGAAAGTGAAGATGTATCCAATAGTGGCTTGCCTGCTCAAGAAAGTGTAGACGTAGCCAATAGTGGCTTGCCTGCTCAAGAAAGTGTAGATGTGGCCAATAGTGGCTTGCCTGCTCAAGAAAATTCACAAATTGATTCGAGTTCAAGTAAAACTATGCCATTGGCTGGTTCCAATTCTTCCAATGAGACAGGTAATATTAGACTGGAAGAACCTGCTCCTGTGGCCTCGATCAATCAGTCTTCTGTTGTAAGTACTGCATCAAATGAGATCTCTCCATCTTCTGATGATTCCACATCAACCGCTGTTCCAGCTTCCGTAGAGAAGCCACAAAGTACATCCTCTGCTGGTAAGCTGGTTTGTTAAATTCAGGTTGCACTTGTAATCCTATCACCTACACTAGCTTGTTGTTCATGAGTCATTGTGTATTAGCCTTCCTTTTATTTTGGTCTTCGTGTGAATTTTCAGTAGGGTTAATTAAGAGTGAAGATTGTTTTCCATTTTTGCGGATTCATAACTTTGGATGATTAATGATTCCTATCTAGGAAACTTGTATTTGACTTTTATTTGTATTTTACCTGTATGTTTTGTTTAAGACACTTCTGATTTTATATTGTTAATTATGAAATGAATTTTGTATAGGTTTTATCATTTTCGAGAATTTAACTGCATATAGATAGTATAAATTATGCGGAGTGTATGACAAATCTTACAATAGCAGCTATTTGCAATAGCAACTATCTTGCGCTTTTGATTTCAGCTCTTTATTTCAGCCACTATCTGTGTCTTTTCAAGATTTAAAATAGTTTTTATGCCTAAATATTATTGTTTAAGGATATTTATGGGTAAAATTTTGATTTGTCCCTAATTTTATGATGTAGTTTGTTGTGTAAAATAATAAGTGTGATGTTATTTATTCTTAATTTCTTTATTTATTATTTTTGAGTATTTATATATGTAGTATAAAGTATGTACCATTATAGTGTTGGTTGTTATGTACTGCTATCCAGGATTCATAAATATGATGGGGAGCACAAAACTGATTATGTTGTGAGTTTGAATTTTTCCACTGTGTCTTGAGTAAGTTAGTGTTGTGTGAATGACCAAATTATAATAGATGAGTGAGTATAACTCTTACTTTGCAAGTCGGTTTTGTAGACCGGAGTTAAGTTTAAATCCATTTTCTAAGATAATATCAGTGTATATTCAAGTAAGGTTTGTTGGACATATTGTCTTAACCACTAATGGGACTTTACCACACCACCCACAAGTATTGGTCAACACATACGGACAAACATAGAATCCGAACCATTGATCTTGCTCTTGTTTTTTTTGAAGTAAAGAGATTTCATTTGTGTTGCTTCATATTTTTGAATGTTCTCAAAATATATTAATTGTTGGTAGTTGGATCTTGTTACTAAAATTCCTCATATATATATATATATTGATAACCTTTTTTTTTTCTCAATTATATCGTTTGGAATTACTGTGTCGTGAATTTTTAATTGTTGTTCCACATTCTGATGTGTAGGTTGTGATCTGTACCATGGACATTGGATACATGATCCACAGGGACCATTATACACAAACAATTCATGCCCTGTATTGACACAGATGCAGAATTGTCAGGGTAATGGGAGGCCTGACCAGGATTATGAAAATTGGCGATGGAAGCCCTCTCAGTGTGACCTCCCACGGTTTGATCCGAAAAAATTTTTGGAGCTGATGAGAGGGAAGACCTTGGCTTTCATTGGAGATTCAGTAGCCCGAAACCAGATGGAATCAATGTTGTGTATTCTGTGGCAGGTTATTTTTGTATTCCTTATTGATCTAATTTGTGTGGAAAATAAAATCATTCCAAGATGATACATATTTTCAGTGTTTTGCTAACTTGTCATTGTTAATATCTTCTTATGGCTGCTACATATTTTTTGTGATTACGATCTTTTAGATACATGTTACTGTAATGGTCAAGGTCCACCTATTTGTAATTCAATGTACACTATATATAATATGTTCCTTTGTTGTGCTTGTGAGATCCAAGTATTCCATCATATGACTATCTATCATTATTTATACATGGTTACTAGAGCCTAGTTGAATCCTTACCCCGGGTGGACCCATTGTTCATTACTGCCTATTTTTTTCCCCAAAAATGTGTTTCTTCCGGATTTCTGATGTCCTCTCATGGTTTTGTCTCCTTTTACTGCTGTGTTACCCCATTTCTACCACATCTCCATCTGTTGTCATTGGCACTCCAGCCGATAACCCCACCATTTACTGCAAGTCTTAGGTAATCTAAAGGCAATAACTCTTTCAAGGGAAGGACTTCTTGATAATTCCTTAAAGAAACGTATGGGGTAGCTTAAAAGAAATTTGTATCCTGAATACGTAAACATGATAATTCTTTAAAGAAACAGATTGGGATTTTATCCTCAACATGTGAGGATAGTTTTGAGTTCATTTTTGTTTTGTTTAGGGTCACCTGAAGAAATGAATTGTCTTTCTTATTGATTTGGATGCTTATCAAATCATGCAAGCTTTTATTTTAAACTTTCAAGAAAAGCTCTTGTCACTCTTCAAATACATCCTTTTTGGCATCCTGATGCAACGCCCGATTACTTTTATTTGACATCTATCTGTGATAAAAATATTTAGAAGGTAAGACAGCTCCAAGTGGATGGAGTATATTTGTCTGAACATTTCTTGTTTATAAAATTTCAGGAGATGTTCGTCCAGTCCTCGGTTTCATCCTGACTTTGTTTTCAAATTTTATGCCTTCCATAGTCTTTCCCATCCAAATAATATTAAAATTAAAAGAAAAAGACACCTTTTTGCACTAGTTCAAGGATTGTCATCGTGTGGCCTTGGTGCTGCACCTGCACCATGCCATGTTCATGACAAAAAATGATTTATTTGCTGTCAGTTTCATGCATTTGTCTATAAATATACATATACACGTACGTAGGTTTTTGGATATCGGATTATGTGAGTTATGACGGTGAGAAGCTTAACTAAAATTTTGTACTTTCAGGTAGAGACACCAAAGAATCGCGGAAATCATAATATGCAACGTTATTACTTTAGGTCCACTTCTTTTATGATTGTCAGGATATGGTCCTCGTGGCTTGTCAAACTAATAACCGAACCATTTGATTATGCTCCAGCCGATGTAGATAAGCTCCATCTTGATGCCCCAGATGAGAAGTTGATGCAACACATCCCAAACTTTGATGTGGTGGTTCTTTCTTCTGGTCATTGGTTTGCCAAGAAGTCTGTGTACATTCTGAACAATGAAATAGTGGGAGGACAGTTGTGGTGGCCAGACAAGTCTCAGACGATGAAGGTTGACAGTGTTAAAGCTTATGGTATATCTGTTGAAACAATTCTAACTGCTATTGCTTCAATTCCAAATTACAAAGGGCTTACAATTGTGCGTTCCTACTCACCTGACCATTATGAGGGTGGGGCATGGAACACCGGTGGATCATGCACCGGGAAGGTTAAGCCTCTAGCACCTGGTGAAGGGGTGGAAAACTTGCACACAAACATAATGCATGAGCAACAGGTGACAGGTTTCAAACGTGCTTTGGAAAAGTCAACAAATGGATCAAGGTTGAGGCTAATGGATATTACAGAAGCCTTTCAGTTCAGGCATGATGGTCACCCTGGCCCCTACAGGAATCCTGACCCAAATAAGATTACAAAACGTGGCCCTGATGGAAGGCCACCACCACAGGATTGCTTGCACTGGTGCATGCCAGGCCCTGTTGATACCTGGAATGAAATTGTCTTTGAAATTATTAGGAGAGAATTTGAAGGTGGAAGTGCATCATGAGATTTGTTTATTCTTTTTTCTATTAAGCTCTGTGGTGTGCTTCTGCTCTGGAGTCAATAGGTCGTGTCTTGTGTAGAAATGTGACTGTCTTTTTGGAGGGATAAAGGTAGTTGTACCACTTGAATCTTTTTCATAGAATAATATAGTATATTTATTTGTTATAGATATAGGAATGATAAACATTGTTTTGAAGTTTAAAGCTAAACATTGTTCTTGTTTGGCAAATTTTCTCTGAAGGGCCACGAGGAAAATGATGGATTTCCAGTAAACTTTCAACATATTGGCTACCTTTTCAAGCTGTCCAGCTTTTTGAGAATTTGGCAAAAGAAACCAAATTAAAGTGTTTTTTATCCCATCTGTTTTTAGTTTCTTTTCTATAAAATGAGAGGTGAGATCATGTAAAGTTAATTTGTTTTTTTTTTAAGAAAAAGAGCACTTTTTATTTAAGAAATTATTAATTTTTAGAAACTAATCTTAGGGGTTTTTAACTTTAATATTTTTGTATATCTTAAATTTCGAGATATAAAAGTTTTTATCCATCGGTTTTAAACTTTAATTATATATTTATATGTATTAAAACTATGAGATCCCCAAAATATTCTTTTAACTTTAATTTCTTATTTTCTTGATCTAAGTTTCAAATTAGAAAAAAAAAATGAGTCGGACATTATTTTATTATTGAAATATAATTAACATTATGTTTTATTGATAAATGGTGAACATATACAAAATATATTGTTTGTTTTTAATTAAGCTTTATTTTAAACATTGTAATATGTTTGAGGAAAATCACTTGCTATTTTTATTGTCAGTAAATCAAAAAGTATTACACGTTGTAAAAGGTAAATAAATCTATTACTGTGATTATATTTTACGACCCAATAAAGGTTCGCTGATTTAGCTTTGACTTCTTAAGTTGTTACACGTTACTTTACTTCTTTTATCTCTTCCTCTGATCTAAACTAGTTTGAGTGTTGAGACTTTTAAAGGTACATTTTTGTCGACTAAATTGTGATGACTATGATTGAATATGATAATATATATATATATATATATATATATATATATATATATATATATATATATATATACATATATATATAAGTCTATATATGAAAATGATATTTTAACCTATTTTTTTACCCACTTTTAATTTATTGTCCAATAAATATATATATATATATATATATATATATTATGTTATCAATGAATTTCAATTAAAAAATGTTTGTTCTAATGTTTATAAATATAAAATGACTCATAAATGAAAGTTACATACGTTGCTATTGTTTGAAATATTTATTATATTTGTTAAGATAAGTAGTATGACAATTTTATACTCAGTTATAATTCCACTTAATTTTCTTATAATTTACTGTAATGCGTGATTTAATATACGGTAGAAAGTACTAAATACAAATACATGAAAATATAGATTTTAAAAGTTACACGTGTGATACTTTAATTATCAATATAATTTCCAAATGTTAGAGAATAAATAGTGTCATATTTAGATTTATTTTTATTTCAAGAAAAAATTATGTAAAATTGAAAATTTAAATAAAAATAAATAAAACTTTGAATAAACATTTTACACCTTTAATATCTCAACTCTTATATATTTTCTAGTCACAAAAGTAATTACTTAAGAAATAACTAACGATTAATCCTTAAAATAGTAACAAATACGTGGTATGCTGTATTTGTTTGGTGCACAAATATCACTATTTAACAATGCCTTAAAATAAACCAGTCAAACGTTATACTCTTAAGTACGAGACCACCCAAATTAAATCATCCTAATTTAACCAACATGCAATTTAAACAAAATATTGATATTAAACTTTTCAACGAGTATAAATTTAAGATAAACATGCAATTAAACTCCGATGGTAGTCTAATTTTTCATGCCATACTATTTAGTTTAGTAATTGTTTTCATCTTAATTACTAGCCTCACATCATTTAGAGATTAATGTTTATAGTAATTTAAATACTTTTTTTCTTTTTATTATTTAAAAATATCTTTTAAAGACATAATGAACGAATTCTATTTAGAAATTAACAATATCTTAAATGCATAATCATAATATTGACCCTAACCGTTCGATCCTTTTAACTTGGAAGAATTTAATTGTTATTATTACATGGTATTAATCCAAGTCCATCTTATTGACTTTCTCTCTCTTCCGAATTTGAAATTCAAACGTCTTTTTCTTTATAATTTCCCATTTCATGGTACTTTTTAATTTCAATCTTTTTTTTTTTAGAATCCGAAGTCTCATTCAAAAAGAAACAAATCTGATTACTTTTATATTAGTTTTTTCAAAGACAGATAGAGAGAAGAAGGGCAACAATAAATTCAAATCAAAATCAAATCCACAGCGAGCGCTTTCAAAAACGGTCCCTTTCCTCAAAACGGCTATATTCTGTCTATCTCTCTCTCTCTACAATTCAAACTTCAAACTCTTTCTCTCGAAAACCCATTTTCATTCTCTTGAGAGAAAATCAACTCATTCCTCTTCTAGCAGCGACGACGGAAAATCTAAACACGAAGCGATTCACAGATCCCTTCCGTTGTTCAGGTCAGTTCTCGTTCGCTCTTCACATTCTGATGAAATGCATCCAGTCAAATTCCTATTTCGAAATTGAAACCCCTTTCTAAATCTAGATGCGTGGAAATTCAGTTTGTGTCGTTGTCTAATCTGTTAATCTATTTCTTGCTTCTTGAACCCGCACGAGTTTATGATTCGTTTCTCGCTGTTTTGAAATTTGAATTGCATAGCTGCTTCCACTTTCTTCTAGCTGAGATCGATGTGGCGCTTATCTGAGTCGGATTAGTACGATATATTTTTGCGTTCTTCTCTCCTTTTCAAATTTGAGTTCTGATTGAATTCCGGGTTCACTTAAGTTTATTGTTTCCCAGTAGTGTTTAGTTGTTTCTATTTTTATATTTTAGAGAATGGATTGAGAAAATAATGTGCTACTTCAGCACTGGTAGTCATTTCACTCATATAGTGTTTCTCTTGAGTTGTTTTGCTGAGTCCTTGTGATAAATATGTGAATTTTAGGTTTTTGAGGTCCTTGGACTATATTTCTACATTAGTAATTCACCGTTCAGCAACGAAAAATTGTTTGATGGTTTCACTCGCAAATATAGTGGAGTCATAACATGATGGGGATGGCTGCGTTTTTGGCATTGCCGCTTTAGCTTCTAAATTTGCTTTTGGACGTCAATCAAAATTAAAAAATCTTTCTCTGTCGCAAGTGTTTCGTTAGTTTCTATAAATATCTAGTTAATTTAGACAGAGTTGTTTTGCAATTGGTCTTTCTGAATTTTAATGAGAATGTGTCTGGCAGAGATACAAGTGCCCAAAATGTCCAAACCTCAAAATGATCCCCTTCTGCAATCGGAAACAACTTGCGGAACACTTCTCTATGAACTTCAGGTATATATTAAGTTTTGCTGCAATCGTCTTTCTAATTATCACTTTCCTCACATCTCCAGCAGTTGGGTTAAAGAATTTCTGTAAGGGTGTGAAAAATTTTCATTGTTTGCCTCATCTCTCTTTTAGATAATATGGGATGAAGTTGGGGAGTCTGAATCTGACAGAGATAGAATGTTGTTTGAGCTTGAACAAGAGTGTCTAGAAGTATACAGAAGGAAGGTAGATCTGGCAAATCGATCTAGGGCTCAATTAAGGCAGGCAATCGCTGATTGTGAGGCAGAACTTGCAGCCATTTGTTCATCAATGGGAGAGAGACCAGTGCATATTCGTCAGGTTAGATATTTTAAGAATTACTATAGTTTGTTTGCTGTTGGTTTTAAGGCGTGTCTGTGTGTTACTCGAATGGGGTGGAAAAAAAACTGCATCCCTATTTGGATTACCACCGTATAGCTTAAAAGCTTGATTATTTTTTTGTCAAGATAATTTGTTTTCCAGTTAAACTGCTAATTCGTTTGTACACTATCTCTTTTGTTTTTCTAGACTGATCAAAATGTTGGTAGCCTCAAGGAAGAGCATGCAAGAATTCTTCCGCAGTTGGAGGAGATGCAAAAAAGGAAATCTGAGCGTAGAAATCAATTCATAGAAGTTCAAGAGCAGATTCAAAGCATTTCAATTGAAATACATGGTCCTAGAGAGTATATTCCCGCTGTCATAGATGAAACTGATTTATCCGTGAGAAAACTTGAAGAATTGCATAGGCAGCTACATGCACTTCAGATTGAGAAGGTCAATTATCTGCTCATACTTCAGTTTTTTTGAACTTTTTCATTGGCTCAACTCATATCATCACCTTTTCATCCTTCCTTTTTGCTATCTGTAATCGTACTCGTATCTTATACTCATGCAGAGTAGTCGCTTAAAGCAAGTCCAGGAGTACCTGTATACATTAAATTCTCTATGTTCAGTGCTTGGTTTGGACTTCAAGCAGACAATTAACGGAATTCATCCTAGTTTATTGGAATCAGAAGGATCCAAGAGTGTAAGTAATGACACCATTCAACAATTGGCGGTCGCTATAGAAGAACTGCGGGAGGTTAAATTGCAGAGAATGCAGAAGGTAAAGATTGAGTTAGAAATTAATTGCCATTTTTATTTAGTATTTTGTGAATTTTGTTATTTTCCCCTCTGGTTATATTTGTAATAACTTAGGGTTTCGTAGCTCCAAGATCTTGCTACTACAATGTTGGAGCTCTGGAACTTAATGGACACCCCTGTTGAAGAGCAACAGATGTTTCAGAATGTTACATGTAATATAGCCGCTTCAGAACATGAAATAACTGAACCAAACACCTTGTCTGTAGAGTTCATCAATTTGGTGAGTTACAAGTTGCTTGAGTATGATAGGATTATATTTCTTGATTTTTATGGTTCAAAATTCATTGAAAAGTAATAATGTCATCCAGGTTGAGACGGAAGTAGCTAGGTTAGAAAAGTTGAAATCAAGCAAGATGAAAGAGCTTGTATTAAAGAAGAGAACAGAGCTGGAGGAGATTTGTCGAAAGACTCATTTGATTCCAGAAATAGATAATGCAGTGGAATATGCTGTTGACGCCATAGAATCTGGTAACTTTCTACTTTCTACCAAGTTGACTGCAATTATTTTCTCTGCGAAAGACTTATTTTCCTTTTTTGTGCAGGTTCTGTGGACCCTGCTTGTGTGCTCGAACAAATTGAACTTCAGGTTGCCCAAGTCAAAGAAGAAGCTTTTAGCCGAAAAGAGATACTTGAAAGGGTTGAGAAATGGTTGGCAGCATGCGATGAAGAGTCTTGGCTTGAGGAATACAACAGGGTTAGTAATTTGTAACCTGCTTCAACATTGCCAAATTTGACCCACTTTTTATTCATAGCTACATTTTACAATTTAACTATGTATTTTGTTTTGTTTATCCTCCAGGATGATAATCGATACAATGCTGGGAGAGGTGCTCATCTTACTCTCAAGCGAGCTGAGAAAGCTCGTGCCTTGGTGAACAAAATTCCAGGTACACAATAGATACCATATTTGTCATGATTGTCTTATTTGTCACGTTATGGCTTAATTTATGCAACTTCAAACTGAATCACGGACTGGCATAATATTATACCGGACTACGTATTAAATTGTAGTGTAGTGTAAGTCAGACCAAAGTTTTCATGGAGCGTCATCAAAGGTGCCAATTTGGACGTGAAGATATTGCTTGCGAGTTCCATAAGCAATTATGGAGTAATGAGCGCTAGTTTAGTTATTTTTTTGGTTTGACATTTTTTCTTCAAGCTAAACTATAATCGTCTTTCAACTTCATTTCTCTGCCGAGCCATTTGATTCTGTTTGTTGGATGACTTCTTTCTTTTTCCTGGATCTGTGTTTGTGTATAATTTAAAAATGGCCTCTCTCTTTTCGTGTAGCAATGGTGGATGGTCTGACTTCCAAAACTATTGCATGGGAGAAGGAAAAAGGAATTGAATTCACATATGATGGTGTAAGTGCTCTGTTCAAGAAGCTAGTTCTTAATGGTTTTTTAGATATATGCATGGCGGGCGGTGAGGAGTGAATTAAATACTAGTTTCTTTTTAGTTGGTTGTTCAAGCAAATCTGCTTCAAAATACCATTCTGTTTGTGGTTTCCAGATTCGTCTACTTTCCATGCTTGAAGAATACACTATATTACGCCAAGAGAAAGAGCAAGAACGCCGTAGGCAGCGGGTAATGTCTTCCAATTGCATTCCAGATAGATTTTCAAGTCATAAAACCTTTAATATTGTCTCTAGCTCTCAGTGTTTTGAAACCCTGAGCAACATTTTTTTTTTTACTTCGTATATTATTCAAGAAATAGATGTTTCATATAATTTAACAAAACTTATTAAAATGCTAATTTTTTGTTTCAGGATTTGAAGAAACTCCAGGGACAAATGATAGCGGAACAGGAGGCACTATATGGGTCAAAACCAAGCCCTTCAAAGCCCCAGAGTGTGAAAAAGGGGCCTAGGATGTCAACTGGAGGATCAACTAGTAGGAGAGTCTCGCTTGGGGGAGCAATGCTTCAAACTCCAAAGCCTGATTCAAAAGCTACTCACGCACGTGCCATGAGAAAGACTGACAAAGGGCACCAAATTGAGCATTTAAATTACCTGGATGATGGCATTTCAGGTTTATCAGCAGGTACTTTCATTAATCTATACTAAGAAACATAAACAGTATCAAACTTTTACCCAACTTGTCCCCAAAAGCCTGGCTCAAAATTGTCGGTCCATTTATTCCTCTATTTTAGTAGAAAAATGCTCCATCGGATTCAGTACACTTCTTGATCTGTTTGAGTTTCTTTCTTGTTTGATATTAAAGAAGGAAGTCAGAACAACATCACAGCCGGTAGATTTTCCCTTGATTTATTGATTTATTCCTGTCTTATACGGCACTGCTCATTACTGCCCTTATGTTTTGTCTTTCGTACCAAGTTGCACAAACATTCTACATGATGTATCCATTCATTTGTAAATTGTAACTCATGAACTTGTTTAGAATTAATTGTTTCTTTCCCTGTGTTGAGCAGCTAGACGAGGGCTGGATATTGCTGGCGTTCCTGTTAAAAAACACTCATTTGGTGCTGGGACTTCAATCATAGAATCTCCTCTGACACGACAACCTTTTTCTCCTATCTCTTCTAACAATGTAGCTTCAAAAGCTAATGTGGCAAATTCTACAGATGACTATAAACCGGGTGAGAAGTTGCAGAGAACACTGTCGCTTAACAATGTACCATTCACTACTCCCTCCAAGACAGCTACTAGTTTGGTAGATGAAGAGAATAGAACTCCAAAGACAATGCCTATTCCTTTCCCCGCTACCCCATCCACAGTATCAGTTCCAATGAGTATGGCTATGACTCCAGTTCCTTCATCAATTATAAAGAACATAAATTTGAATTCAACTCTCACAACCACAGCAGTTCCGTATGGAAATGACTTGGTTCAAGAGATTGAATATTCCTTTGAGGAAAAAAGGCTTGCTTATATGATGTTAGCATGATTGTTTCTTAGGTGTTTCATTTTACTTCCTGTGATGGATTAATCACAAGTCAATTGTAATTGGCTTCCTGATTGTGGTGTACATTTGGAGAAGTGGAACAGATGTACTAATTTGAGATTTTTTTGCGGTCTCATTGTCATTTAGTTTTCTTCATTGCAAAGATTATTATTAGCACTTTGAATTCAAAATATTTCATGATGAAATATAGCATTTACTTGCCTTATTGTAATTCTCTTGGGTGATTAAAATTTGAATGGGGGAGCTTTGATTGACAAGGGGTGATATAGGTGTTTGGGAAGATGTGTCCGGTGCAAGTTAACTGGTATCATATCATTCTCTAGCTTTTTCTTTTTGTCTTGCCACTTTCTCGACTTGTATCATCAAAATTATTTATTATTGACTTCATTCAATGCTGATTATAATGCCATCGAACATATTCATTTTTCCTGGGCTTTTCATTTGTCGCCTTGAAAGCTATGTAAAGTCATCATATTAGACAACTCCTTAAATTATTGAACAGAAAATAATGTGTGGACATAAATAAAATCGTATGGATTTTTCGGTGATTTGCACACATAAAATTTGTTAATGAATTTAGGAAAAGATTCTCCAATAAAATATCATTTCAGTTTTCCAAATTAGTAAAATCCTTCCACTTATTTTTGGTGTTCTTTTGCTGGCACATAAGTTAGTGATTAAATCTAAGTCAATATTTGATAATAATAATTATTATTATGATGGTTAATTAAGTTTTAAGTCTAGCATAAACATTACTATTTTTAATTGATTTTCTGTTAAAAGTTGTTGTTTGTTCAATATTTAAAATAATCTTCAATTGGATTTGTGGTTTAATTTCTTTTTATTTTTATTTTTGTTAATTGAGTGGCATGATTACTACATAAAAAATTATAAGTTTTTGTGATTAAAATAAAATAATATTATTATTAATATAAAATGATAATTAACTTTAACTTTTTTAATATTATTTTATATTAACGACAAAATATCACATATCATAGTATTTAACAATAATGTCATTTAATTAGTGACGAAAAAAAATTAAATGATAGATAATCAATTGAAAAATGTAAAAGTGATAGAAAAAAAATTCATAAAAACTTAAATAAAAATACACACATTTATGAAAAAATTAAAAATTAATTAAATCTAATAATGGTACTTATTATTATTATTTATTGCAGTTCTACTATTATAATCACTACAACTTTGATTAAGTTTGAAAATTAAATTTCATATATGTTTTCTTTGTTGTAAAAAATGACACTTGGTTACGATAATTGGCCAAAAGTATTAATATTTTAGAAATGAATTTAAATACGTTTCTACTCTTCAAAATTGAGGAAAATTTGCTCATAATTCCATAAATTTTTTTATAATTTTTAAATATATTTTTTTAGTTCTTTTGTCCCGTAAAAATCTGTCTATATTACTAACAATTAAATTTATTTATATGATAATTTATTCTGATATTTGTATATTTATCATTAAACATATTTTATTTTCAAATGATGTTTAGCACGGCCTACTAAAAAAAAAGTTTTGAATTTTGAAGGATAAAAATAATTTAAATTAAATTTGATAAGCTAAAACTACATTTAAGTCTTAATAATGATAATTAGGTATGAGTAAACATGTCTTAATCTCCTTGATCTGTTAGATCATCCAATATGGGTGGGGTTGGGTTTAAAGTTTCAACTCATCTCATCTTTGTCATCTGATCCATGAAATTGACAAGTAAAGACGAGAACGAGACAAATCGACAAACTAGTCCATTTTCTCTAAATAAAAATAATTAAAAAGTTAATTTTTGTATATTATATTTGTTGAAGAATGTGAATATATAATAATATTGTAACTTAAATAATTGTATTTGATTAGAGACATTAGCTAATCAATTAAAACTTAAAAAATATTTATAGTATACTTTTAATATATATATATATATATATAACAAATTTTAAAATTATAAAATTAAAAAAAAAAGTATAAAAGGTTGATGGCCTAGTTAGCTTGCTTGCTAGCTCGTTCTTTATAAACACAACTTATTTGTGTCTGGATTGAGACATGAATTTAGGATAGTGAATTTGAGTTGATTTGTAGGTGAAGAAAAGGTTGTTTAGATTAAGAGGAAAATGATGTGATTTGAGTGAATTTAAGATGAAAGATCGTGAGAATTTTTGTATGATGTGTAGAGATGTCAAAATGGGTTCCAACTTGAGTCAACTCAACTCATCATGAATTTGAGCAAGGTTGAGTTGAAAAAAATTCAAATTTTTCAAAAGTGGCTTCAATTGAACCTAGCTTACTTAACCCACCAACATTTTTACATTTTTTTTATTATAATTATTTATTACTCCTACTTATATAGGTTCATAATTTCATATTTTTAAATGCTAGAATGTTGCTCAATAATTTTTAAATAGTTTGAATGTTTAATTAATTTTAAGGGTGGGCAAAAAATCCAATTTTTATGATCCAATCCATTTTTTCTATGATCCAATCCATTTAATATTCATTCTATTAAAAATCCAATCCATTTAAAATCCATTTTATTGTATATGGATATCAATCTAATCTACATTTTATATATTTTATGGATTGGATATCCATTCTTGAAATCTAGATTTTCAAAATGGATAATCCAAAATATCCAATCCAAATTTTCACTTTATATTTTTTGTTAGGTTAGGCTAAAGGTTGAGACAGACTAGCCCAAATTTAGTCATATTTGATTGAGTTGGCGTGACCCTGTACAAAATTTGGCCGAATTAGGCCAAATTCTGTCAAGTCAGTCCCGATCGAGATTTGACCATATTGGTCCTGGACAAAATTTGGAAGTATTCGGCCAAATCTGTCAAATTTTTTGGTGTCAGCCCTATGGACACAAATTTGGATCCACATCCATTATTTTGATCCAAAATGGATGTGGATTAGATTTTTGATAGGACTGACACCATAGAATTTGGCAGATTTTTTGTCAAGACCAACGAGGCCAAATTTCAGCATGGGATGAACTTGGATAACATTCGAACGAATTTCGGTCGGGGACGTCGTGACCAAATTTGGGCTAAGGTCGACTCGACAAAATTTCAGTCGAGATCGACTTGACTGGATTCGATTGAATTTCGGCCAGGCCGATTTTTCCTAATATGACCAAATTTTGGCCAGAGCCGACTTGGCCAAATATGGCCACATTTGGGCCAGGGCCTGATCAGTCAAATTTCGGTCAGGGTTGACTCCATTAAATTCGTCGGCCGGGACCAACTTGACTGAACATGACCAATTTTCGATCACAGCCGACTAAGTTGAATATAGTCAAATTTCGTTTACTCGACCGAATAAGGCAAAATTTGGGCTAGTGTCGACTCGACCAAATTTTGGTCATGACCAACTCGACTGAATTTGGCCAAATTTAGGTCAGGACCGACTCGCTTAAATATGGCCAAATTTCGGTCGCGATTGACTCTGCCAAATGCGACCAAATTCAGGCCAGGACCAACTCGGTCAAATTTTGGTCGAGGCCAACACGACTGAATTTTGACGGGAGCTGACTCGACTGAATTTGGCTGAATTTCGGTCGTGGCCGACTCAGTTGAATACGGCCAAATTTCGATCGTGACTGACTCATTTGAATACGGCCAAATTTCACCCTAGGTCGTCTCAGCCAAATACAACCAAATTTGGGTCAAGGTCGACTCGGCCAAATCTCAATCGGGGCCAACTCGATTAAATTCGACCAAATTTTGACTGAAGTCAACTAGGCTGAATACAACCAAATTTTGGTCATGACCAACTCGACTGAATTTGGTCAAATTTAGGTCAGGACCGACTCGCTTAAATATGGCCAAATTTCGGTCGCGATTGACTCTGCCAAATGCGACCAAATTCAGGCCAGGACCAACTCGGTCAAATTTTGGTCGAGGCCAACACGACTGAATTTTGACGGGAGCTGACTCGACAGAATTTGGCTGAATTTCGGTCGTGGCCGACTCAGTTGAATACGGCCAAATTTCGATCGTGACCGACTCATTTGAATACGGCCAAATTTCACCCTAAGTCGTCTCAGCCAAATACAACCAAATTTGGGTCAAGGTCGACTCGGCCAAATCTCAATCGGGGCCAACTTGATTAAATTCGACCAAATTTTGACTGAAGTCAACTAGGCTGAATACAACCAAATTTTGGTCGCAGTTGTCTCGGCCGAATACGGTCAAAATTTTGTCTAGGTCAACTCAGGCCAATGCAATCAAATTTGGGTCGGGGTGAACTCAATTGAATACTTCCAAATTTTGTCCAGGACCAACTGGGCCAAATTTCGATCGAGACCGACTTGACAGACTTCAGCCAATTTTTGTATAGGGTCACGCCAACTCAATCAAATACGACTAAATTTGGACTAGTCGGTCTCAACTTTTACCCTAACCTAACCAAAAATATAAACTAAAAATTTGGATTGGATATTTTGGATTATCCATTTTGAAAATCTAGATTTAGATAATGGATATCCAATTCACAAAATATATAAAATATATATCAGATTGATATCCATATCCAATAAAATAGATTTTAAATGGATTGAATTTTTAATAAAATAGATATTAAATAGATTAGATCATAGAAAAAATAGATTGGATTATAAAAAATGGATTTTTTGTCCACCCTTGATTAGAATTTTGTGACACATCTCTTCGCATATTGAAAGTCAGAACAGAAAACCAATAAAAAAATATTGTCTGCCAACATCTAAACACTTTTTCTAAAATCATTCCATGTAATGATAGCAAGCATCTGTAAAAAATATTGTCTCGGCCGAATACAGTCAAAATTTTGTCTAGGTCAACTCAGGCCAATGCAATCAAATTTGGGTCGGGGTGAACTCAATTGAATACTTCTAAATTTTGTCCAGGACCAACTGGGCCAAATTTCGATCGAGACCGACTTGACAGACTTCAGCCAATTTTTGTATAGGATCACGCCAACTTAATCAAATATGACTAAATTTGGACTAGTCGGTCTCAACTTTTACCCTAACCTAACCAAAAATATAAACTAAAAATTTGGATTGGATATTTTGGATTATCCATTTTGAAAATCTAGATTTAGATAATGGATATCCAATTCACAAAATATATAAAATATATATCAGATTGATATCCATATCCAATAAAATAGATTTTAAATGGATTGAATTTTTAATAAAATAGATATTAAATAGATTAGATCATAGAAAAAATAGATTGGATTATAAAAAATGGATTTTTTGTCCACCCTTGATTAGATTTTGTGACACATCTCTTCGCATATTGAAAGTCAGAACAGAAAACCAATAAAAAAATATTGTCTGCCAACATCTAAACACTTTTCTAAAATCATTCCATGTAATGATAGCAGGCATCTGCAAAAGCTTCAAATTATTGTTGTTGCATAAGGTTAGCTTTCCTATTTCCGGTAAAATAATGTTTTTTCTCTTCTTTCGATCAATAAGAAACTTGAAGAAGGATAAACAACAAAGAAGAATCTTAGCTACATACTGCAACCAGTAAACCAAAACACAATTATTTTACGAAAGAATAAAGTATTTCAGTGCAATAATGTGAGACGTGGGACGTGGGACGTGTTACATGAGACGTAAAAGGTGAGACGTGGCGTGATACGTGGGACTTGGGACGTGCGACATGAGACGTGATACGTAGGACGTGGGACGTAGGGCATAAAACGTGAGACGTGAGACGACATAGAACATAAGATGTGAGACGTGCGACAGCGTGAGATGTAGGACGAGAGATTAGAGACGTGAGACGTGGGACATGGAACATAAGAAGTGAGACGTGAGACTTGGAACGTGGGACGTGAAATGTGAGACGTGGGACGTGAAACGTAAGATGTGAGACGTGACACGTGGAACGTTGGACGTCAGACGTGAGACATGATACGTGAGACGTGAGACGAGACACGTGGAATGTGAAACGTGAGACGAGGGAGGTGGTACGTGGGACGTGAGACATGGAACGTGGGAGACGTGAGACGTTAAATGTGGGACATGAGACGTGAGACGTGGGATATGGGACGTGAGACATGAGACGAGGGAAGTGAGACGAGAGACGTGAGATGTGAGACGTGAAATGTGGGACGTGGAACGTGGAACGAGAGACGTGAGACGTGGAACGTGGAACGAGAGACGTGAGACGTGGAACATGGGACGTGGGACGTGGAACGTGAGAGACGTGAGACGGGAGACGTGAGATGTGACACGGGGAATGTGAGACGTGACACGTGACACGTGGGACGTGGAAGGTGGGACGTGAGACGTGAGACATGACACGAGAGACGTGAGACGAGATACGTAAGACGTTGGACGTGTAATGTGAGACGTGGGACGTGAGACGTGGAACATGGAACGTGGAACGTCAGACGTGGAACGTGGGACGTGGGACGTGAGACGTGGAACGTGAGACATGAGAGACGTGGGACGTGAGACGTGGGACGTGGGACGTGAGACGTGAAACGTGGGACGTGAGACGTGGAACGTGAGACGTGGAACGTGAGACGTGAGAGACGTGGGACGTTGGACGTGGGACGTGGAACGTGAAACGTGGGACATGGGACGTGGGACGTGAAAGACGTGTGACGTGCAACGTGCAACGTACGACGTGCGATGCGATGTGCAACGTGTGACGTTAGACTTAAAATTTAATTGAAAATTTTAGAAGTTTAATAAAAGAATTGTTATTATATCTATAAATTTGTACTAACAAATTTAAATTATACTCTTGTAAAAAATGTATTAATAAACAGAGATGAAATACATATAAAATTAAAAGAATAAAAATAAGAGGGTAAAAGTAATAATTAATGTTTATTTAACACATAAAAAATAAAAATTATGAGGATAACAACAATAATTTATATTTATCGAACTCTTAAATGAGCGGAAGGAAGCAGAGGCTGATTTGAAAAGTTAAACTAAGGATGAGCAAAAAATCTAATTTTCATGATCCAATCCATTTTTGTTATGATCCAATCCATTTAATATTCATTTTATTAAAAATTCAATCCATTTTATTGGATTTGGATATCAATCTGATCTACATTTTATATATTTTATGGATTATATATTCATACTCTAAATCTAGATTTTCAAAATGGATAATCCAAAATATCCAATCCAATTTTTTAGTTTATATTTTTGGTTAGGTTAGGCTAAAGGTTGAGACAGACTAGCCCAAATTTAGTCGTATTTGATTGAGTTGGCGTGACCCTGTACAAAATTTGGCTGAATTAGGCCAAATTCTGTCAAGTCAGTCCCGATCGAAATTTGGCTCAGCTGGTCGTGGATAAAATTTGGAAGTATTCAGTTGAGTTCACCCCGACCCAAATTTGACTGCATTGGGCTAAGTCGACCTAGAATAAATTTGACCGTATTCGACTGAGACAACCGCGACAAAAATTTGGCTGTATTTAGCCTAGTTGGCTCCAGTCAAAATTCGGTCAAATTCAATCGAGTTGGCCCCGATTGAGATTTGACCGAGTCGGTCCTGGCCCAAATTTGGTCGTATTCGACTGAAACGACCTAGGGTGAAATTTGACTGTATTCAAATGAGTCGGTCATGATCGAAATTTGGCCGTATTCAACTTAGTCGGCCACGACCGAAATTTGGCCAAATTCAGTCGAGTCAGCTCCGGTCAAAATTCGGTCGTGTTTGCCTCGACTAAAATTTGACCGAGTTGGTCCTGGCCTGAATTTGGTTGTATTAGGCAGAGTCTATCGCGACCGAAATTTGGTCATATTTAGGCGAGTCGGTCCTGACCTAAATTTGGCCAAATTCAGTCGAGTTGGTCATGACAAAATTTGGTCGAGTTGGCACTAGCCCAAATTTAGTCGTATTCGGTCGAGTAAGTCCTTAACAAAATTTGACTATATTCAGCTTAATCGGTTGTGATCGAAAATTGGCCATATTTAGTCAAGTCGGTCCCGACCGACGAATTTAGTGGAGTCAACTCTGATCAAAATTTGACTGATCAGGCCCTGACCCAAATGTGGCCATATTTGGCCAAGTCGGCTCTGGTCAAAATTTCGTCGTATTAGGCAAAATCGGCTCTGGCTGAAATTTAGTCGAATCCAGTCAAGTCGATCTCGACTGAAATTTTGTCAAGTCGACTTTGGCCCAAATTTGGTCACGTCGTCCTCGACCGAAATTCGTTCGAAAGTCATCCAAGTTCATCCCATGCTGAAATTTGGCCTCGTTGACCCCGACAAAAAATATGTCAAATTCTATGGTGTGAGTCCTATGGACACAAGTTTTAAAAAATTTAATTTGAATTTATTTTATGAAAAATGAATTTTGGATTTTGAACTTGATCCAAATATTTAAATCTAGATTTAAACTTGATCTAAATATTTGGATCTGGATTTAAAAAAAATCCAATCTACTTTTTTTGAAAAAACGGATTTGGATCGAAAATCTAATCCAATTATTTGGATCTAAAATGGATGTTGATTGGATCATTAAAAATCAAATCCATGATCACCCCTAATTAATTTGATTCTCAAGTTATATACATTGATACTTTACTTTTTAACTATTTTCTTGATACTAAATTTCTCAAACAACAATCTTATGAACAAACTTTTCTAAATTAGCATGACAAAAATGTGTAGTTTTTTCATTTATAGTTTGTTGAATAACATGACTAAAACTGTGTAATATTAGCCGTGTTTTCTTTGACTATATGGACACTTTATTGGAAACAATTTATCATAGATTAGTGGTGAGCATGATGAAGACATTAGTTCTTGATTTTATTGTGATTTTCATCTCATGAATTGTTTTAAAAATTATTTAAATATTTGAATACCTATAAATAAATAAATAATTATATTTTATTTGTTTTATGTGGGTTGGTCAGCGAACTCACTTAACCTACCAACCCGTGGTGGGTTGAGCTGAGTTGCAAAATTTATGGCTCACCATAAAGTAAGTCGGGTTAAGCTCACTCATTTTTAACCTGATTTTTGGTACGTCAACCCGTGTGAGTCAGATTGGCTCACTTTGACATGTCTAATTATATGATATGTATGATAGATTAAAATAATGTTTTAATAGATAAAATTAAGTTATTACAATTTTATCCTTAAGAATAATGTAATACAAATTTAAATGTAAATAGTAAAAATTATGTTACAATATGTAAATTGTTATTTAAAATTACAAAAATATAATTTGTTATTATTTTTCTGTAATTATATTATTTCTATGTTAATAATAATAATGATTATTTTATTATATTATACTATTTTATTAGTTATGGTAATCTTTGTCGATATTTTATTATATTTTAACATGTTTTTTTGCTGCTATTTTGCAAAGAAAGTTAGTAATGAAAGATCCGTCTCGTTTTTTGTTTTTAATTAACTTTTTTTTATTATTTTTTGTGCTTTCTAGTTGTTTGTTCATTTTGCATTTGTATGAACAAATTTGTCCCTTGAACCAAATAGAGTGTTACGGTTTTTAGTCTTCCCTTCTATGATAGGTCAACCCTTATTGTCGCATTTTTAATGAGTAAAAGCAAAGCAAAACAGCTTATTTTCTCATCTTAATAATAATGGGATTAAATATGATCTTATCCTCTCAATTTTGACATTGATATGAAATTGAAATTAGTTCATATTTGAAACTTTAATTCATTTTATACTCAGACTATAAAAATAAATAGAAATAATTCTTTTAACTTAATTACGTTAAATTATTTCAGTGTGTTAAATGTGTTTCATTCTAATATTTAACTTGTTTATATTATTTAACATGTTTTTACTTTAGTATTATATTGTAACACGAGATATATATATATATATAATTTAATTAAAATAACTTTATTTATTATTTTGTAAAATTTGACAAAATGTATCAAAATTTCATTGATATAACATGCATTAGTTTTCACTCAGTTAAATTTTTGTCCAACAATTATTTGTTAAAATAATATTTATGAATATTATAAAATACACATTTATGAAGGAGTTGAATATATTAAATTATAAATAAAAAATACTTTTATAAAATATTGTTGATGCATTTTGGAATTGGAAGCATCTTTTAGTTTATAGTTATTTTATAAAATAACTGTATATATATGTATAGATAATTTTTATAATATTGAAACTTAATTATATTTAATAAAATTTCAAGTCTCTAATAAATAAAGTAATTTAAACCAAAATTTTATTTATTTATTAAGTGTTTGAATTTTTTATATTTTCTATTGAGTACATGTGTTTATGACATGATTGGTTTATTATTTGGTCTACTTTGATTCATATTAAAAAAAATAACTTTTATAATTAATTTAAAAATGATATTATTTTTAATATAAAATGGTAATAAATTTTACTAATTTCATTAAAAGTATGTTAAAAATATTATATTTTTATTTTATGTTTTCATCTTATTATGTAATCGGTAAAAGATAATTCGACCATTGATACAACAAATAAACTACCTATATAGATATACACGACTTATTAATTAAATTGAAATTAAATAACAATTTTCAATTTCTATTGGGTTAAATAGCTTTTTGTTTCAACATATATCACTTTATTTTAAAGTTTTCTATGTACAAGTTTTATTTTACTTTTCTTTAAAACGTAAGATCTAAAAACATCACTTTCACGATGGTAAGACATATAGTGTTTGTACATTTAATTTATAAATATTTATAAAAGAGATTACACGATACGGTATATTATTAAAAAAATGCAGGAGATAAAGTTAAGGTATTTTAAAATTGACATATTAATACCACCAAACGCGTAGATCAAACCAAACAACTTATTATTTTTCCCAATAAACCCTTTTTAATTAATTTTACAAAAATAAAGACAGTGGCAAAATAATTATTACCTGTTTACTGCAATAGGTAGGTCAGAAATCGGCTTTCCAAGAGTCAATTTCTGTGAGACAGAATGATTTCCAGGTGACATAAAACATAATGGAATTTCACTCCTACATTGATTAAATTTTGACATGTTTATTTAGTTTAAAATTTCTTAAATCTACTTTTATTTTAAATATTAATCTAAAATATGTATATAAAATATTAAAGTATATTAGTTTACAATATTGAAAATTTTCGTCTTCTTATATTAAATTTAAAAATTACTAAATTATTTTTCATCAGTTTAAATAAAATTTAAAATATTAATATTAATTATAGAATTACATGATATTAAAAAAAATAATATATGCAAAGTATTAATATTAAATTTAAATTAATAACTTAGATTATTTAATAAAAATTAATAATTTCATTATTTTTATAATAGAATAAATTAATATTTTCATTATAATTCATTGAAAAAAATTGGCTTTTATTAATAATTTAAATTGAATATTCTTAATAATATTATAAATATAGTATTATTTAAGAAATATAAATAAAAATATATTACATTTATAAATTTATAAATAACATTTGACTATATCAATAAATAGACATTATAAATTGATTGTTGTTATTAAGTTTAATTTATTATCATTAATAAACATAATAATTTACTATTATTTTTAATATATTATAATTAAATATATTATTCTTAATTAATATAAAATTAATTATAATTTTTAATATAATTTTTTTAAATAATTTATATTTATAATGAAAATAAATTTTAACAAATATATTATTAAGTTATATGAAAATATTTATTTTAAATTATTAGAATTTTTATGCTAACTTATGTTAAATTATTACAATATTTGAAATTAATTTACATTAAAAATTATATTTATTGTTTTATATTAAAGTAAATTTTATATTTTTCTGAAAATGTTAGAAGATAGAAAAAATCAGGGCAAAAAATAATTCTTGCAAAAACCGATTTCTATTCTGTTCTACAATGGTCCAAGTGATTTGAGAATATAAATAAGTTTCAAGGGAGGTTTTTTTTTTTTTTTAACACGAGCAATTATAATAATATTAGTTGAATTTCTTTGAGATTATTTTTGGAAAACAGTTGATTGGAAAAAAAAAGGAAAAAATTTAAAACAGGATTAAAAGCAGAAAAATATGTAAGAAGATGAGTTGATAATACAAAAGAAGAGAAAATCATATCATAAAATGTTTAAATAAAAATAAAAAATATTTTAAACTTTAACTAAAATATTTGTTTTTGATAGAAGTAAATTCTTTTAATAAAATTGAAAATACTTAAATTTATAAATGGCTTAAAAGTTAATTAAACTTATCAAATATTTAAATATCCAGGAGAACCAAAATGACCTTAAATATAATCTAAACAAAAATTATTTGAAGAAAAATCCTTAAAATAAGACAGAAGAAAAAATTAGTTTAGAAAAAAAAATGTATATGTAATGTAACATATCTAAAATATAACATAATTACTGTGATCCTTGTTTTGTCGATGAGATAACTTTTTTGAATGAAATAATTTTATAGGTTCTTATCTTATAAAAAGTAAATATATCAAAGTGAAGTGAATCAGGTTCGTCGAACCAGTTTATTAACCCGTCAAGTAAAGAGTGAATTGAAGTGTAATTTATTTATATAAAAAATATTATAAACAATATTTTTTAGAAAGTTAAAAAAAATTAAAAATTAAAAATTAAAAAAATTATAAATTTTAACTCAAAGATTCTACTCTGATAGACCGGTCTGATCCTATCCATTTTTATGCACCAAAGACAGACGGATCACGGACCTAAGGTAAGAGTCTTTCAAAGTTTCCAGTAGAAGGAGAAAGACGTGACATTTATTTATCTATTCATCTATAATCTTTATGAGGTAAATTTTTGAAAAGATGAAAAATGATTTTTCATTTATAAGAGTGAAGGGTGTGAGAGAGAGAGAAAAAGAAAAATGAAATGGAATGGGTAAATTAGGAAAAGAAGTGGGTTCCACAAAAATGGTGAGTGTGGTCACTGGTAGTAGCAATAGGAGGGTGGTTTAAGAGTACAGTAGGTAGCAGAGATTGAAAGACCTGACGTACCGTAACGGGTCCATCATATCAGAACAGTGGTACCATTGCATCACTCATTACTTACAGTACCTACCCAGAATTCAAAGCTAGGAGATTTCGAGCATCATAATAAATCTCAACAAAATTTTCTGCCAAACATTAACAAACATCATAGTGTGTCTGTCTTTTGGTTTTATGTTTGGTAAGAAAGAGGGAAAAAGTGGGGAAACAAGGAAACAGTGTGGCTTGGTCAACAGAAGAAGCTGTGAATGGGGAGGAGAAAGCGGAGAAAAGAAGATGCAGAGAGCATGCGTTGTGTTCATTACAGTGGCAATTGCAGTAGATTCATCAAACCAAGAGGGCATGAATTTGAGTTTCTTGGTCAACTTTAAGTTAATTTAACTGAAAAGACAAAGAACTTGTCAGTAGTTGGGAAAATGTAATGGCTCCTATCTTAGCTTTACAGCTTTGAATATTTATTTTTTAAGAAAAGCTTTAAATAAATAAATGCCGGTTTTATATAAAAAAAAGCCATTTTCTTTCCTTTTCAAAAATGTTACGTATTTTTTTAATGCATTCAAATTAAGTATCTGCATTCACAGTCATTTATTAAATCACCTTTATTAAATTTCCAAGACGGACGTGAAACAATTTCTTAACCAAATTTTATACTTTGAATTTTATAATTAAAATATTAATTCATAATTAAATTCCCAATATTTAATTACTTTATTTTAACAATTATTTAATTTTCCAGTTTTTTTATCAACTTTATTTATTTACTCCACCTTTTCCTGGAAAACCCTAAATTCACATACCACTCCGGAGAATTTATGAACCGGAGTTTGTATTTTTCTCTGTAATTCTAGATTTTTTTTTCTCAAAATTTTCTGTTCATTTCGAAGCTTTCTGTGTTCTATGCAATGGTGCAGATTTGAGCTTACAGCACTGCGATTTTCTCGGAGGCCAAGCTCAAACTGCTCCAATTTCGATTTTGGGTTTGTTTTCGCCATTTCATACAACAATTTTTTTGTGTCTTGAACTTTTCTGTGAGATTGTAAATTTTCCCTGTACCCAAATCTGTTTTCTCTTAAATAAGTTAGCATTTACCCCCTTTGATTTTATTTTTTTTTGTGATTTTTTGGGTGATTGGGGGGTGGAAGAGTTTGAATCTTCAATGAGTAGGGTTTAAGTAAAGTTTTAAGGTTTTGAGGTGTCTTGGTTTTTCTTTGATTTGCATAAAAATGGAGGGAAGAGAGAGTTTTGGTGTTGTGGTTGGTGATGAAGCCCCCGAGAGCTTCCATGTTGCTCCTAGAATAATTGAGAATAACTTGGACTTTTCAAGGGCCGTCGTGCCTGCGCCGTCGACGGAGGGGAAAAAGAAGAGAGGGAGACCGAGGAAGTACGGGCCGGACGGGAAAGTGGCTTTGGGGGCGGTGACGGCGCTTTCGCCGATGCCGATTTCATCGTCGATTCCGTTGACCGGCGAGTTCTCCGCTTGGAAGAGGGGTAGAGGAAGGCCTGTTGAATCTATCAAGAAGTCATCGTTCAAGTTTGAGGTTGAAAGCCCTGGTCAAGGTATTATATAGTTCTTCGATCTTTTCAATTGAAGACTTTGAATTGTAGTCTTTTAATCTTTAGTCACCGCTGATGTTTTTAATCTTTTTGCCTAGGTTTTATTTTTAGTTTTTTACTGTTTCATTTGCAGTTTTTTGAGATACACGAGTATCAGAGTCATAATAAACGAGTGAATCCTTCTAACCTGTTGGCCCTTGTCATTTAGCTCTTTAATGGAAGAGCATCATAATGTTTTTTTGGGAGTTCCAATTGATTTGATTTTGGGGTAAATCATTTGGACCAGTTAGTTATTTACTTTGATATTGTGTTTTAGCGTGCAGTGAACTTTTTGGACTTGGTTTTTTGCTTTTGTGAGAGGTTATATAGGGGGTGGTGTGGGGGGGTGTGAGTGGACCCTAAGCTCTGATTCCTTTTCAGATCTGAATACCAATTGTGAGGTGGATGGGGATATTTTGTGGTTGACAAGTCAGGTTGGTTTTTGTTTCAGGGTAGCATATGGTACTCTTTATTTTCTTTTGTGAGGGGAAGAGGATTGAATTATCTGACCAAGGAAAAACGGTTAGAGTAAATGAAGGGACCAGCTTATTTGGTAGGTTGAGTCCAACAGTGTTTGATAGCTGATGTGCCACGCTTGAACTGGTCTAAAGTCTACTCTAATAATTGTTTCTAGCAGCTTGTAAACTTCCTTGTTGAATATTGGCATGATTGGAAAATGGATTTCGTAATTGGAATATTGGTCGGAAATATTTTTGAAAAGTGGAGCTTATTAATTAAGGGATGCGAGAGTGGCTTCTGAGACTGATAGTAATAATTTATATAACATTAAAATGAAATGAAGAGATTTTCAAAGTTCATGCAGGAGATCTGTGGTCTCCTAAATTTGGACGGAGGATTGTTGAAGGTTATTGGGGCGGACTTTCCCATGTGTTGACGTTTTTATGAAAGAGAGTTAGGACATATGGGATCATCGTTAGATCATCATTAATTTTCCTTCATTAATTTTTTTTGCACAATAAAATGTTCTTACAATTTTGGGTGATTTTAAACATTGAATCAAAGGGGGAAAGAAATAAATCATTGCCTAATCCCTCTTCCTCTTATTTTTTTTGTATTTTATTCTATTTTTCTTTTCTCTGGTGACACCCAAACATACCACTATGTGCTGTATATAGTTCCCTATCTTGACAAGGAGGTGTGAGCACTGAAATGTGTTTTTCAAGATATTAGACATACGTGTGCTGTGTGTAGCTTGGTGTTCAACATGACTTCCATATCTTTCCCGATGTTTCATCATTTATCCTGAATCTAATTCCACATTCATAATTGCCCTGAACAAGATTGGTGCCCAGGTTCATAGGTTTGGCTGTCTTTGCATTTGATGTTTCTGTAGGAGGTCTAGAAATGACATAATGGACTTAATAGTTGAAGCAGAATTCCGGGGTTGGGACCAGGTTATGGGGTATCTTGTGTGGGGACTGGATAAGTGTGGCTTCTGGTATCTACTACATTATGGTATAGTTAGCAGAGGCTTAAAATATCATAAACAACACATAGAAAGACGGATGTTTATAGACTTTACCGGTGGCACAGAGTTGATTAAGGGTAATGATGAATCTGAAATTAGTGTTATAATAGGGTACATTAAATAGCCTAAGTCTCTATCGTGTATATTTCGATGTGTGCGATTCACTATTCTGTCCATTTAATATACAAAGAGGTAGAGGTAAGACATATGTGGCTTGTTGAATGCATCTTCTATTTCTGGCTAAAGTGTATCAACATAATTTATTCCCCGAATTTTTCTTGTTATTTTGAAACTTAATTCTTTGATTTTATCAATTACTTTATATGGCGTATTGATTATTGCATTTTCTTTCTTTCCTTTTTGAACTATAAGAAACGGACGTCCCCGAACTATATTAATATATATATATATATATATATATTTCTCTTTTTTTTTCATTTTGTGTCTCTCTCCTTGTATTTATCTTCCCATGTATGCATTTTATAGGTGATGGAATAGCATACTCAGTTGGTGCCAATTTCACACCACATGTGCTCACAGTAAATTCTGGCGAGGTATTCTTCTATATACTGAAGTTTATTAAGATAGTTTAAATCCAGTAAATTTGTGTATGAATGCAAAGTCCATTTATTTTTAAGTTTTTTTTTCATGAAAACAATTTTCTTTTTATGAAAAGGGAGACAAAGTAAAATTATCTAATGAATGTAATAGCTCAGAAAAAGTAATGTGTTCCTTTCTCTATGTTTATTGTCCAAACTCCATATCTGTTTCTATGCTGTATGTGTTTTCAGTGCTCGTTTCCTTAATAGTGTTTATATTTTGTCTTTTACGTTTAATATCCAATAACATTTCTTGTGATCATTTTTCTGCTCAGGACTAATTGTAGGGAACTAGGATATCAATTAGATTATTTGATTTAAATGCTAATTGTCTGTCAGAGAGTTAGCTAAACATTTTAAATAAATAGTGGCCCTTCTTGCCAGGTGGTGAGCTTCATTTGATTGGAAGTTGTGTAAAAATAAATGAAACAAGTTATGATTTTTTTTTTCATTTCTAATGATCTTTAGATTACAAGTTTGTAATGTACAATTTATCCATAAATTATGAATTGAATTGGAAGCATGTTAACTTCATTACAATGTTATTATAGTAGCTTTTTTTTTTTTTAAATCTGCACAGTGACATGACTAAGTTGTGTGGATCATATTTATGGTTGTGTATACAGTGTCATTACTATGAATGAAAAGTACTGACTACATGTTTTAATTTAATGTTTGTGCTGTGTACTTGTTTTTTTCATTTTGTTATGGTCTTTTACCAGGATGTCACTATGAAAATCATGTCCTTCTCACAACAAGGATCACGTGCTATATGCATTCTCTCTGCAACTGGGACAATTTCAAATGTTACGCTTCGTCAACCATCTTCTTGTGGGGGTACTTTAACATATGAGGTGAGCTGCATCTTATGTCTTCACCACAACAATAAGTTCAGATATTTGTTTATCTACTAGAAATCAACTTCATAGTATACTTATTAATAGTTACTGGTGCATGTGTTTTGTATGCAGCTCTGTTTATATGGCATTGTAATATATTGATATTAGATATCACATGCTATTTTTTTAAATGCCTTTTCTACTTTACAAAGAATTGTGCAGTTGGATGGAAGTGCAAATGGATGCATCAAATGCTGTTTTTTAAATTTTTAACAGAAATTGATTAAAGAATCAGGGTTTTGCTGGTTAAGCATTTTCATTATATCTGATTTTGGCTAGTGGACAAGGATAACAACCTTTATTATTTGATTAAGCTTCTCGTGCAAACTTATCTGAAACTGATGTTATTATTTGCATTATACTTATGAGGTGTTTGCTACAAGAGAAGTTTTTTCAGGTTTGAAAATCATGAATCTTGTGAATCATGATTCCTAGGAATGACTAAAATCTGTTTGGATAGCCATAAGCATTTTTACAAATACTTATACAAGCTTCGAAGAAGTTAAAGAGTAATACCAGCAATTTTAGTCATTCACTACTTAATTATTTAACAAGAGTAACATGGTTTTTTAATCTTAATATTTTATTTATTTTTAAATTCGGGAAATTTACAGTCACTCTTCCCCCATTAGAATAATTTTATGGTAAACTTAGCTAAAAGCATTCCTGACAACATTGTTTTGTGGGCATATATTATTTGTTAAAGCATAAAACAAACATGGGAAACAAACGTTTTCAACTTCCGATTCTAGGAAAAGTTTAATTTTCCCTTGTATTTCAGCTAATCAGTTGCTATGATAATTTTGTTAACTAATTTTAAAGTTACATATGTACAATTGCTATTGTAATTTGTAACTGTTCTTGCTTCTTAACTACGAACTCTAAATTTGAGATGCTGTTATGTTTTTATATATTCATGATTTCTTGGTAAGTTTATTTGTTTGTCTTTAACTGAACCAAATGTGTCACGGGATTCATGTAACTAATCTCTCCTGGTGGGATATGACTTTTATTGTTGCTTTTACTTCTATAACTCAACACTATTAATGTTGTGGTTGGCATCATGTTAGTTGAAGACCGTGGATGAATCCCCTCGTACAGTATTTGTTTTTGTATCCACGTGTCCCGGACATTCACTTTATTCAACCCACCTAGACATGCTAACTCATTACCAAACCCACAATTAGTTTCAGTTTCCATGCTCTTCATATCTCAAAAACCACTTTGGACCACCTCTTTTTCTTTTTTCTTTTTGAAAACTAATGTCTCCTTGCATGTTATACTTGTTATGGGTATTAATTATGCGGTCTCAGGGTAAAACTTAAATTGCTTTTGATTAAATCAGTAATTTCCTCAACAAAGATGACTCATCCCTTGTGATTTATTCACTGATATCAAACTGATGTTGCAAGTATCTTGAAATCTTGTTTGAGCCATGACCAAAGTGAATTGATTAAATATACTCAAACTTAATCTTTTGTTTTTACAGGGACGGTTTGAAATTCTTTCCTTGTCTGGTTCCTTTATGCCAACTGAGAATGGAATTACAAGAAGCAGATCTGGTGGAATGAGTGTCTCTTTGGCCGGTCCAGATGGTAGAGTAATGGGGGGTGGGCTTGCTGGTTTACTAGTAGCCGCTGGTCCAGTTCAGGTAGACCTCATGTTACATAGAAGGGGGATATTTAATAAAATATTCAAGAACCTTATGAATTGTTAATCTGAGATTTTATAAACCTTGTAAGGAAACATGATAATATTAATTCAATATAGATATTGGTTGTTCAAATTATTCCCATCATCGTAAAGCAAGTTTTAATTTGTTTTATTGGTTATATTACCAATGCTTTTGGAGAGATTTTCTTGTATTGAAACAAAAAAATTCTGTGAACAACAAAATTATGCCTATGATAGTGATATATGTAGTCAATTTTCTCACTTTCTTCTGGATCAGGTTGTTGTGGGCAGTTTTCTTCCTGGTCACCAGTTGGAGCATAAAAACAAGAAGCAAAGAGTGGAGCATGTGCATATATCAACTGTTAACCCTTCACCTGTTAATATCATCTCTAGTGAGGAACTAAAAGTCAGTTTTGGTGGAGTAAAGCCTATTATGACACCTGCTGCTTTCCAAGAAGAGAATATTGTTTCTTTTAACAATGGTCAAGACTCTAGGAACTCATCTCCTGATGATAAAGATCCTTTACCCGACAAGGAGTCTAATCTAAGCCAATCAAACGCTGAGGCTGCTGCATGCTAAACATTCCCTGTGAATTATTTTATATCATGCAGAGTCAACTCATGTAGGCCCTCACTCATGCTTGACTGACTGCTGACAGTTAACTTACAACACAACTCTGATGGTCAGATGGGTGTCACGCGATGATTTTGACTCAAAAGTTTCACTCTTTTGTATTAGGTGTTAGTTGGCAAATCTGTTTGTTAGGTTTCCACGTGTCATTTCTCCAGATGTATCTTTAGTATTGTTTACTCATTGGTGTAGCAATTAGATATAGGGTATATGTTGTGCCATTTCCCCCCTTATTTATATTCTACATGGATGTTAAAAATGTGAGTGGATGTGAGTGTTTCTGAACTGTAACTCTATTATTTGTTGTGAAAGAAATTGCATATCAACCTCCCTAGGCTTACCTTGTGCTACTCTGATTCTTTGCTCAAAATTATTATATCAAGGAACAGCCAAATGAGAACATTTTATCTGAATTATTATGCCATATATCTGTAATTTGATCAGGCATGGGATTCTGTCAGCTCAAAGTTTGTGTTTTCATGAAGAAGAACTTTCCACACATGATGCTTCGTGACATTGTTTTCATGACATTTTCTTTCTTTCTTTCTACATATAACTGACTCTAAACTAGCTATGGAATAAGCTTCCTAATAAAACAATTCTATTTATCCTTTTATTGATGGAGCTCACTCAATTTATACACATCAGAGTTTAATTTTAATACATTCTTATGATAAATAATCGACACTAATTAGATGGTAGTATAAAATTTATCATTATTATCATATAAAACAACAGACTTAGTTTGAGTGTTTACCATATTTACTTTTTTTACCAAACCACTAATTCACATTTCTTGAAAGGTAAATCCAAAACAGAGTAAGAGGAATTCAGTCAGAAAAGTTCAATGGAGGTATTAAACATCAAAGGTCTAACTTTACTTCAACAGTTTTTGAAGAATGAGGACTAGATAAATAAACTGACAGATCAAAACTCTCACTACAAAAGTTCCTTATAACAAACTTGATGAGCTAAAATGTTCTGCTTTCCATCCTTCATTAACTCTCTCTATAAACTCTTCCACTCTTCTCCTCAACTCATCATCTTCCTCAGTACTGTTGCAATTATAGTCATCATCACCTTCAATTTGAACTCTGTCCACCACCACTTCCTCCTTGACATGTTCTCTTGCTTGTGGAGATAATGTGCTTTTGTTGACTAAGCACTTGGAATTGGCTCCTTCTATGCCCGTGTTTGTGAGCACAGACAGAGGGATTTCTTCACCCCCTTGATTAAAACTGAGCTTTGGCTTCAAGTCCACCAGGATAACGACTATGATCAAATTGCAGAAGCAGAAAATGAAAGCATAGCTGGAAGCTGCCAGAGTGATGTACTCGATCACAGAATCCAACATGGCCAAGTAAGGAGGGGCAAACACAGATGAGAAAAAGAGGGTGGTTGTTCTTGTTGTTGGCTTGAGTTAGACGCAGGTTTAGGCCTTAAGGTCTATTTAAAGCGGTGTTTGGATAGATTCAAACGTGGACAAAACCTTATTTTTAATAGCAAAATTTGATGTGAATGCTGATGGGTGAATGATATCAGAAAAGCACAGTACAATATGCTTTTGTGTGAGGGTTGATGATGCATAAATGTACGTGGGATGTTTCATCCAACTGTACGTCCAACTTTCATTGCATTAAACTAATAACCAAAAGTCTGTTGTAGCAGTGGAGAGCCTCACATGCAACTTTCTTTAAGGGTCACAACCACAGTGTTCTATGTCATCAACTTACACATAAGACATCACCCACCAAACTTTTATGCAGCATTCATTTTTCTATCTCTAGATCCTAACCCTGATTGGATAATAAGCCTCTTTTCCCTTGATAATCATGGACAATTAGGATTAAAGTAATACTAGATTGATTTCCTTTTTCTGGGGTGGTTGAAGATCTTGGAAATTTGGATCATTCCCCACTGAAAAGGACCAAGGACCTAACTAACTACTCCTTTTAGCTGTTGGCAAATTGTTTTGTCTTGTTTTGTTTGCTTGAAAATGTTTCAATTGATGTTCTTATATATCCTGTCTGTTATTGGTGTTCATGCAGTATCTTCATGTGAAAAATGAAAACAAACATAACACCATTGAAGAGATGAAAACAAAAGTAGCTATTTAGTGAAGTTAACTCTAGCAAGAAATCAAAGCAGATAGAGATGATAACAACAAAAACAGTTTCTTATCGTTAACAATGAATATAATGTGTGAGAATTTAGGAATTAGTTTACCTCCCTTGTCTCACTGAGTCATTGTCATCATATGAAAAGTCCACACCACACCATCACTCTTTAACTTTTCTTTTTCTAGATAACTATCTTCAATTTTTATTTCATCTTAATTTGACTTTTCGCTTAAGTTAGAAAATCTTCGAAGGTTAAGAAAGCATTTATAAAAAACCTTGCATATATTCACTTTATATACTTAAAGAAAATGAGTGAAAACACAACTGTGAACTCACCGTGAAATTTTTTCGAATTATTTTTGCTTGCAGCACGATTTGTGGCCAAATCAAATTGTTGTCAATTGTTATGCTTTGATTTGTTTTTTCTTTACAATCCAAATGAGACTTCACCCCTTTATTTTATTAATATTTTTTAACCAGTAAAAGGAATAAAATATTGATCTTTTGACTGATTATTAATTTATTATCTCACAAGTCGTATTCCACGCCAATTTTCGGCAAATTAAAAGGACAAACAAGAAAGTTATCAGCAACAGAATCCCAACTCAAAAAGAAATCTACAATAGTTAAACTAACTCGGATTTACGTGGTCAAAATTGAACAAAACAAAATAAAAAATGATTACGGCAGTAATATATTTCAGTTTAATTATTAAAATTAATTTTCACCATAAACATAGTTTATTTAGCTCTTTATTTTATTATACTGCAATATAAAACACAATAATTTTCTTGATCCTATTAGAAGTATGTTTTGAAGACAAGGCTTTAAGCTAAATTGTAGTTCGTTTTTTATCAAATAAAAATATTGTTTAACATCTGGTAAATAAGATAATTATGTAAGATCCTAGTAATGTTAAAGTTTTAATTCTTCCGTAAAAAAATTAATTTCCTAAATATTTCAATCTCTAGTTTTGTTTTTCTTTTTCATACTCTTTGGATAAAGTTTTATTAGTTATTTATTGCATCTCACCTTCCATTCTTCTGCATTTTGATTCAACAAAATTTGTCTTCCAAGGCTCTTTAGAAAGTGGGAATAAGGATAAACAACAAGCACCCTTATATATATATATATATATATATATATATTTAATGGTTAAGAAAAAG